>ENA-UZWU01009225-UZWU01009225.1-metagenome-genome-assembly--contig:-Day-4--1m-contig-9225_pt1 | contig 15964 bp, 16 predicted proteins | sample MGYA00260345_ERZ794905 | MGnify/ENA metagenome assembly ERZ794905
GTTTGTGTCGATGCATGATGCGTCGTAGCCTCTTCATGACTCGGCTCTCCGGTGTTGTACATGTAGAGCAGAAGACAGCCTTGATCAGAGCTGATCTCGGGCATCGCGTAACCGGCAGGCACATAGAAATAATGTCCCTTGCGACAGACCCGGTCACCGACCTTGAGTTCCCCTTCGATCACGATGAGCTCGTACTCTGACCAAGAAAATCCGGGCGATCGCTTGTAGCCACCGTCGAATTGAACTGTCATAGAGCAGGCACCTGTATCGACATCCATACTCAGCATTTTGTAGTGCATGCCCGTTCCAAAGCCGAGCAATCGCATGGGTTTAAAGTGCGTATCTCGATCACAGAAGGGTTCAATATGTGGTCGTGCCATGATTAAGCCTCCTGTCCGTTGCGTGGGGTATCGTCACTATCGACGCCGTACTTCCAGACCACCTGGTCTTTTCGATCTGCCGTTTTGATTGGCAAATCAGCATCAGGAATCGGCATTTTGTCGTCGCCATCTAGATTGAAGCCATTCGTTTTAATGCGATCAAAAAATTCTTGGTACCACTTCTCTCGTGTCGGCGCCAGCGCCTCCATGGAGGCCTCAATTTCAGCAAACCGCGCCTCTTGCTCCGCTATTTCCTCCTTCACCCAGTCCTCGGCTTCACTGCTACGCTCATGTTCTATGTAAAGATTTTTAAATGTCATGAATTGTTCTCCTTTGCAATCTGAATGGCACCCTCGTCATGGAGGGATGCCAAAAAGTCGTCGTCGTAACCCACTTCACGCAGCAGCTCGCGAGTGTGCTCGCCCAGGCCAGGTGGCAAGCGGCGAATGCTGGCAGGTGTCTTTTCAAAATTCATTGGTGGACTCGAGAATCTAAGCCGACCCTCGGTCGGGTGGTCATGCTCTTGCCAGAAGCCGCTCTCCACTAGCTGTGGGTCATCGATTAACTCATCTAATGAATTCACTACCATCATTGGCACGTTAGTATCACCGAGCAAATCGACCCACTCTTGACGGGTTTTACTCGCGATAATGGCGCCGGTTTCACGGTAGGATTCATTAATGTTAGCCAGCCGCAGCGCCATAGTTTGAAAGCGCGGATCCTCGGCCAGTTCCGGCTTACCCGCCACTGCGCAAAAAGTACCCCAGTGGTTGTCCCAGTAGGGTAAAACCGCAAGATAAAGGCCGTCGGCCGTTTTATAAGGCCGACGGTGAGATGCCATGAGCCGGACATACCCGGCTTTATCAAGTGGCGGCACAAAGCTTTGGCCCCACAGGTGCTCGGTCATGACAAATGACACCATGCTTTCAAACATGGGAACTTCAATGGCTTGTCCTTCTCCGGTGCGTTCCCGATGAAAGAGTGCGGCTAAAACGCTTTGCACAACCACTAGTCCGGTCGTTTTATCAGCGATAATCGTCGGTAAGTAGCGAGGCTCTCCCTCGACCATGCTTTGTAATACTGCAATCCCACTAGCGGCTTGAATCGAATCATCCAGTGCCCCTTTATCGCCATAGGGCCCTTTTTTGCTATAGCCGTAGGTGGCGCAATACACCACAGAGGGATTCACTGCTTTCACTTTTTCGTAATCAAGCCCTAAACGCTCCATGGCTTGAGGTCTGAAGTTATGGACGACGACATCGGCAGTGGCGATGAGTTTGAGCGCTGCCTCCCGTCCGGCGGTGCTTTTTAGGTCGAGTGCGACAGACCGCTTATTACGATTGCACGTGAGGAACAAGGCTGACATTTTAGGGTCGCTAAAATGCGGTCCTAAATTACGGTTTGTATCGCCGGCTAAGGGTTCAATTTTGACGATATCGGCGCCAAGATCCCCCAGCATTTGACAGGCATAGGGTCCAAGGACGACCGAGGTCATCTCGACGACGCGAATGCCTTCCAATGGTGTGCTTATGACAAACCCTCCAGTCCATAGACCCGTATTGCGTTATCGCGCATGAACTTGCGACGTACCTCAGGTTTGAGCTCAAATGCATTCACTTCATCGACGGTACGCTTGAAGCGCAGCACGGGAAAATCAGTGCCAAAGATCACCTTATTTTGGCCGTATGAGTTGATGAAATGTTTGACTGAATCCGGCCAGTATTTGGGACTGTGCGCGTCGGTCACAATAAAGACATTGTCGTGCTTCCAGGCCATGGCGATCATTTCGTCATGCCAAGGTATGCCCACGTGGGTGCCCAGTAACTTGAGCTCCGGGAGGTCGCAGGCAATATCGTCCAAGTAAATAGGGCGTCCGACCGAGCGGCAAGGGTGTTCTTTCGCGTAGATCAGTGATTGGCCTACCTGCATTTGGACAGGGATACCAAGCTCGATACATTTGGCGTAGAAGGGGTAGTACTTGGCGTTATTCGGCGGCAATTCGAACCAGTGCGGATATAAATGTGCGCCCACAAAGCCAAACTCCTTGACCGCGGTTTCTAACTGTCGAACGCCGTTCATACCCATATAAGGGTCGAGTCCGAGCATGCCCCTAAAACGGTCGGGATACTGTTCTACGGCGCGTGATACCACTTCAAGTGGCATGTGATAGCAGCCCGGCAGACCCACGCGACCCGCTTTGGCTGCGACGAGAAAAGCGATGTCGATACCTGCTTCATCCATCCCTTCGATCATCGCTTCCAGCGTGATGCCCGCAGAGTCATGCTTGCCCTTCACCTTCCCGACAAAGAACTCATCAGTCCAGCCGGGGCGGTGCGACAGCGCCTCGGGTGTCCAAATATTGCAAACGGCGTCAATGGTTTGGTAGTCGCTCATCCTTATAATCCCATCCATCCAATCGCGATACCGCACCCTAGCATGGTGGCGCCGGCGGTAGAGTGGCCGAAGCGCGCGAGTGCCGGCACGCGTAATTTCTCGAGTCCCAGTTGTCCGATGGCGACTGCACTTAGCATGGTGAGCACAGTCACGATGGCAAAGACACCGGTCACCCAAAAGATGCCGGCAACGCTTTGTGTGGCGGCTGGAAACATTAGCAGTGGGATCAGTGGTTCGCAGGGTCCGAGGACGAAAATAATGAAGATAGCCCATGGCGTCAGTGAGCCTGACGGCGGCGCTTCGATATTGTGGCTACGGGCTTTGTGAGCGTGAAGATGCGCATGGTAATGACTCACGTCGCCGTGAGAATGCCACCCGGACCGGTGTTCTGGGCGTTGCCGATACGCATGCCGCAGCCCCCAAACAAGGTACAGCGCTCCCACACCGCATAAGCTCCAGGCTGCAATATCCCCACGGAGTGTTTCGACCCATTCGAGACGAGTGAGCTCAAGTCCGACACCAATCCCAATGGCACCCAGTACCACCGAACCCACAAGGTGTCCCGAGCCGCAGAGCAGAACAACCCGCAAGGTTTTAGACAAAGACCATCCGCGTGCGCGGGCCATTGCAATAAAGGGGAGGTAGTGATCAGGCCCCAATAAGGTGTGCAGAAACGCAATGGATGCAGCCGATACAATCAAGACTATTAATTCAGGAGCCATACCACCTTACACCGATGCCAACGATATCTGCCGCTCGGTCTGTTCCTCGCGCAGTTTGACTTATTGTTCAGCGTTTATACCAAATGCGGTGCCTAGCGGCTAGAGTCGTAATCAATAAATTTTGAGGGGAGCTCTGTTGGGTCTGGGTTTGGGCTTCGTTGGCAATGGCTTGAGGCGCCTGCCACATTGTGTTGCAGTGTAGTGCCGATTATCGCCGGGGTCACTCCCCATCAGGAAGACGCCTATCATCGACAGTCTTACAGCGAGAGAGCTAACTTGCCCTCCTCAACGCCAGTAAATAGCAGCAAGCCGGTCGGCTGGGCGGTCAATTGCACCTACGGCTTTGGTGCGGTGGCTTATGGCATCAAAGATAACGGGTTCGCCTATTTGCTGCTGTTGTTTTACGGGACTGTCGTCGGATTGGAGCCTGCACTGGCCGGAACGGCATTATTAGTGGCGTTGGTTTTTGACGCATTCAGCGATCCTGTTGTGGGCTATTGGTCAGACAACACCCGCTCTCGCTGGGGTCGCAGGCATCCTTTCATGTATGCGGCGGCCGTTCCCGTCGCACTGTGTTATTCCCTGTTGTGGCAGCCTCCCGAATGGAGTGATGGTGCCTTGTTTGCCTATCTCGTCATCATGGCAATTTTGATCCGCACGTTGATCACTTTCTATGAAACGCCCAGTTCTGCCCTAATGCCGGAACTCACCGCAGACTACGATGAGCGGACCTCGATACAGGCGTGGCGCTCCTTTTTTGGCTGGGCTGGCGGCGCGGGTATGGCGGTCTTCACGTATGGATTCCTGTTAGTGCCGACGGAGGCGTACCCCGTTGGCATACTCAACCGCGACGGATATCAAACCTACGGTCAAATATCGGCCGTCGTTATGTTTGTTGCCATATTGGTGTCGGCACTCGGCACCCATCATCGGATTGAAACGCTCGCTGCGCCCGCGTCTCGCAACCAGCAGGGGCTCGTCTCTGTACTGAGTGAAGTGTTGGAGACCCTGCGAGACAAGAGTTTTTTTGCCCTTTTTATCTCGTCAATGGCCAGCGCCGTGGCGACGGGCCTAACAGCGGCATTAACCTTTTTGATGTTGACCTACTTTTGGGCGTTCTCCTCAGAGCAGATTTACTACTGGACCGCCTTGGTGGTCCTGTCTGCACTGATCGGGTTGATGATCGCACCCCGGGCATCAAAGCGTTGGGGCAAAAAAGGGGCCGCGATCCGTCTCGGGTTGTTGGCATTTACAGTGCAGCCCCTACCCGTTTTATTCCGGTTAATCGGCTGGATGCCCGACAATGGTGATCCGCTGTTATTTCCCATCTTAGCGGTGGTGAACACGATTGATTTAGGCCTGATTATTGCTATGCAGGCTATCTTGTATTCAATGTTGGCCGATCTTGTTGAGCGCAGTGAAGTCAGGACGGGCCGCCGTAACGAGGGGGTGTTTTTCTCAGCACTCACTTTTATCCGCAAAACCAATCAAGGTATCGGGGCATTCATGGCGGGCATTATTTTACAGGTGGTAGCACTGCCTCGTGGTGTTGCCCCAGAGCAAGTTCCCGCGGCATCGTTGACGCAACTCGGTGGGTGGCTGGTTATCTCCCAGTGGCTTTTGTGGAGCATTATGCTGGCCGCGCTGGCTTTTTATCGCTTAGATCGGCATCAACATCAATTGAATCTAGCGACGATTCAGGCGCGCGACAACGATGCAAGGTGACGCGCCTTGCCCTACTGATGGTGAAGCAAAACCCTAGTGGCCCGCGAAAATATCATGGCATAATAAGTGACATAAAAATCTGAGGGCCTAGCTAGGTGGAACAATGACTCTTAAAATTGCCCCAACCTCTGATGGCCGGCGTCAGCGCAGTGAGCGCACTCAAGTCGCGATTGTTGAGGCGGCGCTGACGCTGATCAGTGAGGAAAAGCAGGTGCCTACTGCGCAGCAGATTGCTGATCGCGCCGGCGTGAGTATCCGTTCGTTTTTTCGCCATTTCGCCGACATGGACGCCCTATTTCTGTCAGCAGACGAAATGCTTGGAGCGTCCTACGAGACATTGTTTGCGGTCAGTGATCGATCTGGCACATTATCCCAGCGCATCAGTCATGCTGTTGAGCTGTACGGTAATGCCTTTGAGCAACTGTCTGACCTGATTCTTTGTACCCAGGCGTTGGCGTGGCGCTTTCCTGCACTGCAAGCGCGTTATGCTTATCATCAAAAAAGGCTGCGTAACGAGCTCGAACTGTGGTTACCCGAGGTCGCTACCTCACTGAGGACACAGCGCGAAGCGGTGCATGCGGTAGCATCCTTTGAGATGTGGCATCGCTTGCGAGAGCATCAGCGGCTATCGCAAAAAAGCTGTCATGAAATCATTAGAGGGTTGGTGACGGACTTGCTGGCAAACCGCTGAGTAAAGGCATTTATCATGGCAAAAAAATTCGAAGACCAAGGTGGCGCGGCGACCATGGCCCCCAGCCGTTTCGAGCGTTGGGTCACCTCAAAAGTAATGACGCGCCTGTCTCAAACGAGCTCAGTGCAGGCCCGCCATGCCAAGGCTGAACGGACACGGTTAAAAGTGGGTGCACCACATGAAGTCCACTATTTTCATCAAGTGGACGACGGTTATAGTCATTTAACAGCTCAGCTATTGATGCCATTGCTGGCACGTTACGACATCGAGTTACGTTGTCATCTGGTGTGCGCTGATCAGGGAAAAAATGTGCCGGAACCAGACCTGTTGGCGCGTCTGTCTCGTTACGAATCTCATTTGGTGGCACCCGGTTATGGGCTCGTCTTTCCCGATCATCCACAAGAGCCAAATGCGCATCATGTGTCATTGGCGACTCGTATTCTGGCGGCACAATCAGCCGAAGCGTTTCCTGAAATAGCGGCAAAAGTGGGTGACGCCCTTTGGTCGGGGGATGGTGCTCGACTGGATCATCTCGCCGAGACATCCGGTTGTGCAGCTGCAGGGCATGCTGACGCGGCGGTGGATGCTGGCAATCAGGTGCGGCATGAAATGAAGCATTACTCAGGCGCGATGTTTTATTACGGTGGCGAGTGGTATTGGGGTGCTGACCGTCTTTATTTGCTTGAGCAGCGACTCGCTGCATTGGGTGTGGATCGCTACTCTGAGCGGGACTTGATAGCGCCGCGCCCCTCAATACCGCTTCCCCAAAAGCGCGATAACAAAGCCTTTACGTTGGAGCTATATGCTTCATTACGCAGCCCCTACAGCGCAGTGGTATTTGACCGCGTGGTTGCCTTTGCGCGAGAGGCTGGTGTAACCCTCTCATTGCGACCTGTTTTACCGATGGTCATGCGGGGTGTGCCGGCAACGCGAGCGAAGGGCATGTATATTTTTATGGATGCCGCTCGAGAAGCGCACAAAGCAGGTGTGCCTTACGGCAACTTTTACGATCCCATCGGTGACCCTGTCCGAAAGTGTTATGCACTATATCCTTGGGCCGCATCGCAAGGTAAAGGAGTTGAACTGTTATCAAGCTTTTTACGGCATGCCTTTGCGTTGGGCGTCAACACCAGCACCGAGAGCGGATTAAAGAAAGTAGTGGTGGCGGCGGGTTTGGATTGGGTTGCTGCTCAGGCGCATCGACAGGACACCACTTGGGAGGCGCTGCTCGAGGAAAACCGCCTCGCGATGTACCAAGCGGGCTTGTGGGGTGTGCCCAGTTTTCGTTTGATCGACCCGAAAGGTGAAGCTGTATTGGCAGTGTGGGGTCAGGACCGTTTGTGGCTGCTGGCTCAAAAGTTGTGTGAGAGGGTGAATCAGCAGTTGCAGGGTTCAAAAGGTTGAGCGGCGGTTGGCGCCAATTGATGAACCAGTGATCCCCGTCGTATTTTTCAGCTGCGCACCGTACCTAGGCAAAGGAGGCGTGAGCAGGCGTAATGCAAGTACTTAAAAATGGCCTGCCTGGGCTGCTCGCTTGGTGGGCGTTTCTTCACGCTGGCTTACTCCTCGACCTCACGATTTTGTGGGCACTGGGTATCACGCCTTCTACATTTATGTGGTTCGGCGCTTTTGTGGATGCCTATTCGACTGTTTTCGCAATGAATGGCGTTTTATTCTTGTGCTTCGCGCCGGCTGTCTGGATCACTCTCTGGCTTTTGACTGGTCGCTCAAGAATGCTCCCCTGGCGGGCATAGAACGAGGACCGGACGGTAATGGACTATAGCGAGTTCAAAGGGTTGCAAGTCCTGCTGTTCTTTGGTCTTCCGTTGGCTTTTGCCGTTTGGCAGCTCATTGTGACTCAACGCGCTCAGAGAGCGGCAGACAAAGCCGATGACTCACCGATCGAGCGAGACGACTGAGACAACTGTACAGGCAGCTCGAAAGGCAGTTGGCGCCCTCATTACCGTGGGTGCCGTCAGTGCGTCCGCGTTGGGGTGGCTTGCATTGACGCGATTGGCATGGCTCACGGTTGCGAAGAGTACAACGGCTATGGTGACGATCCAAAGCATCCTCATGTTGGGACCTCCTTCAGCGCCGCCGCTGCGAGGTTGACGATCGGTTGGTTACCGGCGCGGTTCTACAGTGACTGCCTTTATAGCGGCTCGGGGAAGCAGGTATCTGCTCACGTCGTGGCGTAGGCAGTACATTCTTTTCTATCCATAGAAATCGCATGATCAATCTCCCATCAGTGATGCCTTCCGTGGCGCTTTGTCATCCTTGATCGCCACTAGTTTGCCGCGTCATGGGCGTGATGGATTGACCAACTGCGCCAAAGTGTTAACAAAAGGTGTCACGCGCGCCGGGTCGGCGCTTGGCAAGGAAGAGCCTTCGTTAGCGAGGTCTTTTTTGTTTCGCTGATGGTGACTGCTCGACACAGTGCTACGGACTCAACGCACTGAATACCTCCCTCAACAGCATGATGGCTAAAGCAGCCCAGCTGACGATAAACAGCGTGAAACGGAGCCAAACATGGTTAATCGTCACTTGCACAAGCGAGTGGGCAAATCGAAGACCGCAGTATGCCCAAGCCGAATATAGGTGCATTGGATCGGTGTGGTCGAGCGCCCATATGACCATCACAACGGCATAAAAAAGCGTGGGCTGCTCCCAAAGATGATTGTAGTTATCCGCAACACGCTCAACGTGGCTAGGAAATACGCCTCCTAGTTGCGACGGATGTGATAACTGTTGCAGTACGACACCCTCGGTCTCCAGTTGTTTGGCTGCAGGGATACGGGTGAGATACATCAGTAGCATCATTAACAAGCTCAATACACCCATAAACAGAATCGGTTGAAGCATCAGGTCATTCATTCGGCTAAATCCAAACAGTGTGCGAGGTTCTAGTTTACGCGGGAACGGCTTATGAAACGAAGATTGCCTCACGACGACGCGGTACTCGATGAGGACCCATCGAGCGAGATGAGCCGCTAGTGGCGCAGATCAATCGGACGACAGCGTTGAACGGCGTGGATGCGTGCTGGTGGTCTCGGAGAGGATGCAGACAGCCGGCCACTGGATTTGAAAAGAAAAGGTCGTGACGTTAGGGTCTGTAGCTAATACTTATTATGACAAGCGGGAACTACCGCATGAGAACAGTTTTATTAGGTTTTATCGGTGTTGGTTTGGCGGCCTGCGCCCTCGCGCTCTGGCTGCTTGTTTTACGCCCGCCACAAGAGGTGCCGGTGGTGATGCCCTCCACGCCGCTGCTGATGGGTGACTTAACGATTGAGGCTTTTTCTGAGGTCGTGCGAGGGACTGTCCTGCAGACCTTAGCCGACTGCTCGGTCGAGGGTAAAATGCAGGGCAAAGCCAAGATCAACTTTGATGTCGCTGGTCAGGTGACGGCACAATTCATGTGCGATGTCGGAACAGACGAGTAGGTCGGTCAAACTCTGATTCCTGGCACGGCAGGACCCTACCAAACATCACTGGAAGCAATGCACATAGGGTGTTGTGCTATAGACGGCCGTGATCGTTCCACCGGTAGGCGGTCATGTGCGATACACCGATCAGGCGCGCGGCCTCGCTCAGTGTGGTACCCCGCTCGAGATGAGTGTGTAGCGCCTTTAATCTTCGGTGATGCTCTAAATCGAATATTTGAGAATCAGACAGTTGGCGATCGCAATCAGTCGATCCAGCAGCCATGCCTGCCGCAAAGCTCTCCTCCACGCTGAGGTTTTCAGGCGCTGGTTTTCGCTCTTCACGGTACTTAATCAAATTCACTATCACGGTCAACGCACTTTTTTAGTGTGGCTTGTAGGTACGACACCCCGGCGTTTTGGATCAACTACCCTTAAAAGAGGTCATTTGTGGCCGGATTCACGAGGCCATTTGCTCCGAGATCACTGTTTTGTCGATGAAGTGGGCGCCGCAACTGCAAAAAAAAAGACCAACGTCGGCTGATTCGCCTTACCTAAAGTCCGGTGCTGGTCTGAATTATCTCCGCCGAGTTCGCAGGGAGGCTAAAGGAGACGCCGTCGTAGCCTACCGTGTAGTCAGGAAAGATATCCTCCGCTCCGTTGAGCCATAGTGCTTCTTGTCCGGGTAGAACGATGGGCGGTACCACGTGGTAATACAGTAGGTGTCCAACGCCCGCATCGCGCGCGGTTGCCGCCGCCTCAACGGGGCTCGCATGATAATCCAGCACGTCGAAAAAGATGTTAGAGAGAATCTGATTGCCGAGGCTGTCTGCCGTATCTCGCATCATAGTCATGAGGTTCGGCGCCAGCGCCTCGTGCACCAGCAAATCGACGCCTTGTGCAAAGCGTTTCACGTTTTCTGATTGTGCCGTGTCCCCGGTAATGAGTGCGGTACGTTGCCCATAACGAAAGAGGTAGCCCACCGCAGGTGAGACCGGGGCATGATCGACTCGAAGGGCTTGAACGACTAGGCCGGCGTCATCGAAGACCGTGGTTATGACGCCTTCTGGCGGCGCGTTAAAAGGCATTGCCGTGAGACCGGCTGCAGAAAGCGGCGCAACTTGATCTCCATGATGATCATGCCGGTAGGTAAAATCTTGTGCATAAGCAGCATTAAAGCCGTCGACCACCCTCGCTACGCCCTCGGGGCCATACACCGGCAGCGGCAGCCTGTGGTCGCTGGTAGCCCAGCGCGCGGTGGCCAGTTCTCCCAAGCCATCAATGTGATCTGAGTGGAAATGAGTGAGAAAGACGGCGGCGACCTGGCTAGCGGGATATCCCATTCTCCCCAAATTTCGGGCTCCATCGGTGCCGGTATCGACGATAAAAAGCTGGTCGCCTGCCACGACCGCCACGCAGGGGCCTGAAGCGCGGGGTGCAGGGAAGGGTCCACCGGCACCGCAAAGCGCGATATGAAGACCATCTTCGAGCACTGCAACACTGTTTGCGCCTAGCTGTTGTGGCAGTGCCATTTTGAACAGCGCCTCTACTAATGTCGCCCTGTTTGAATAGCCTGCGAACACAAGAATACTGAGAACAGTCGCTAGAATGGCGACTTTTTGCCAGCCGAAACCTCTCACATTGAAATTCCTTGTATTATCAGTATTGTGCTATCTGCCGTATCTGCTATCTTTAGCGTAGCCCTATTGGCAGTAAAACTGCCATATGTTAAAGGTTTAGGTCAAGTAGTACCGACGCAGTACGAATAATAAATCAGAAAGAAAATGTACCAATAAGTAGCGACGAAAGCCGGCCCCAGGCCCTTTGGTCGCAGCGATAACAATAATGAACATGTTTAAAAAGGACCCACCATGATGAAAACTTTTGCAAAGGTAGCGCTCAGCGCAGCGGTTGCTAGCGTATCGATGACGGTAGCTGGCCAAGCGCTAGAAGAAGTGGTTGTGACCGCACAGAAGCGAGTCGAAAGCCTTCAAGACGTGCCAATTTCAGTGACCGCAATTAGCGGGGAGCAAATTCAGGACGCGTCGATACGCAGTCTTCAGGAACTGGGAACGTATGTTCCTAACTTCTCGGTAGCAGAGAACCCGGTCAATACCATTATCACGATGCGCGGCATCTCGATTGGTTCAAACCAGTCTTTTGAGCAATCTGTTGGTCTGTTTCTGGACGGCGTATATTTAGGCCGGAGTCGCCAATCGCGGCTTGGCTTGTTTGATTTAGAGCAGGTGGAGGTGCTGCGTGGGCCTCAAGGGATTTTATTTGGAAAGAATACGCTGGCGGGCGCGATTAATGTTCGATCTGCGGCGCCAAAAGTCGGCGAAGGCTTGTCGGGCCGTGTTGCCGCCAGTTTCGAAAGTGACAACGGCGAATACTTCGAAGGCCATGTGAGTGGTAGCTTGAGTGACACCGTAGCGATGCGGCTTTCGTTGATGGATCGTTCTGTCGACGGCTACTTGAAAAACCTGGCCCCGAATGCAGCCTATACCGGGCAGCCATCAACCGATGAGACCATTGCTCGGATTGGTTTCCAGTGGGAGCCCTCCGAGGCGACCTCTGTGGGTGTGCGGTATACCTACGGCGACTATAAAAGAATTGGCACTAACTCTGCGGTGACGACTTTTTCACCCACTTTGGTCGATGCCAATGGTGATGGAACCCGCGAGACGCCCTTTGTGCCGGCTTCTAACGGTGCGATGTACGCGGTAATGGGCTTAGCCTATCCCGGATTTAATGCATCAACCTATGCGAATAATAGCTCCCGCGATACTTACTACGATGGGCAATCTATCGGCGGAACAGAGGCGCTCAATGGGGGCAATGGCCCGGAGCGGCTCGCAGGCACGGACACCGAGAACCATGAATTTTCGCTGAATATTGAGCACGAGTATGGCAACGGCATGACGCTGACCTCGGTGACCGGCTGGTCGCAATATGAGTACGCCGACGGTATCGAAGCAGACTTTTTGCCCGTCGAATTCATTGGACGCAGCGACGATTCAGAGTTTGATCAGTTCAGCCAAGAATTCCGTCTCGCATCGGACCTCGATGGCGCATTTAGCTGGGTTGCCGGCGCTAACTACATTGAGTCCTCGCAGGAAATCGATCGGATGGTGTCTGTCGATGGTACCTTTGGGCAGCCAGGAATTGTGGCTGCTATTGCGGGACTACCCACTATCCTGGCTTACAGCCCTGCTCAGTTAGCAGGTATCGCAGGGGCTTTCGGTTTGCCGCCGCAGGCGCTGCCACCGGGTGTTGAGGGTCTTTCAATGTGGTCTCGGATAGGCAGACTGTCCACCTGGACACAGGATACCGAGTCTTGGGCCGTGTTTTTGCAAGGTACCGTTAACATCACTGATAACCTCAGCATCACTGCGGGCATACGCTATACCGAAGAAACCAAAGAGGCGGTCGCACAAACGTGGCTGAACGATACAACGCAAGGGCTAGCCACAAAAACTGCAGACCCGTCTGTGAACCCTGCAGAGATCGGTAACCTCTTGCAACAGGAGCTTCAGGGGGGGTTCTTCGATAGCTGGGCGCATGCTTTTGATGAGGACCGCGATACGGATCAAACCATCCCCGCGGTGACGATTAATTGGACACCGGCGGATGACCACCTTCTTTATGCGAGTTATACGGAGGGTTTCAAGAGCGGTGGCTTCAACGCTGTGGACGACCAGAATCCGATACTCGTATCGTCACCAGCATGCCCGCTTCAGAACTTGCCGGGTTGTATAGACAGAAACACACCCGCCACAGGCTTTGAGTATGACGATGAAACAGCCTGGTCATTTGAAGTGGGTGGTAAGCACACTTTCCTTGACGGCCGCATGAGGTTGAATTGGGCGTACTTTAACAGCGAGTACGAGGACCAGCAGGTATCGACTTTCGTCGGTTTGGGATTCGTGGTGACCAACGCCGCCAGTACAGAAATCTCTGGTTTCGAACTCGATGGCGCGTTCCAAGTGACCGATAAACTGCGCTTGAATCTGTCTGTGGGCACGGTAGACGGCGAGTACGGCTCCTTTCCCGGTGCCGCGTGTACGGCGTTGCAGACTTCTGATATTGAGTTCCTTAACGTCGCGACGGGTGGCCTGACGCCCAACTCACCCAACGTGTCATCTGTAGATGGACGATGCTCAATGGGCTTCAATTCTGCTGGTGTGCAAACAGGCGTTTCACAAGATCTATCGGGCCGAGAGCTCGGTACCTCTAAATACAGTGGCTCATTTGGTGCTGAATACAATCAGCCGGTAGGCTCAATGATCTGGTTCACTCAGTTGGATGTGAACTTCTTCGACGACTATATCTTCACCGGTGATCTCGACGAGATTGATTTTCAAGAAGGCACTGAGCTGATCAATATTCGCACCGGTCTTCGTGGCGAAAATTGGATGTTGATGCTCTATGGGCGTAATGTCACTGACGAGAGTGTCGCAAATGGCGGTGCTGATGTTCCACTGGCGCGCGGATCGCACATGCGATACCTCAACAGAGGCGAGGTGTTTGGTATTCAGGCTGCTTGGGAATTTTAATCTCGGGTAGTGGGATAGATGAAAAAGGCGGCCTAGGCCGCCTTTTTTTTGGCATCGAGTTTTAGCCTCGCGTCGCTTGCCTAAAGAGAACATGTCAGATTCAGTGACTCGCTAGGCGCTGTCTGCCATGGCCTGGGTGGGAGAGCTGTGGCATACAGCGTTGAAGAGAAAAGGGGGAGTCAAGATGGCGCTAACCGAGATTTGGGTCGATCGCAGCGATTATCGTCGCACTAAAGCGATCCACGGCGAGGTACCGCAATCGAGGGACGGCCAGATTGTGGTGGCGATTGATAAATTCGCGCTCACGGCGAATAACGTGACCTATGCCGCCTCTGGAGACCTACTCGGTTATTGGCAGTTCTACCCTACCGCTGAGGATCCTTGGGGCAAAGTCACGGTTTGGGGGATTGCCGAGGTGATCGACAGCCAAGTGCCCAGCATTAGCGTGGGGGAGCGGCTGTATGGCTTTTTTCCAATGAGCAGCCATTTGCTCATGGTCCCGGGTGAGATATCCAACAGTGGGTTTGTCGATGCACAGACGCACCGGCAGACGCTGCCCGGCCTCTACAACCAATACGCGCGCACGCAGTCCGAGTCGCATGAGCTTCGGGAGATGGAAGATCAGCGTTGTATTTTCTTCCCGCTATTCATGACGGGCTTCGTGATCGCCGATTTGCTGTCAGATAACGATTGGTTCGGCGCAGAGCAGATTGTGGTGGGTTCGGCGTCCTCTAAGACGGGTTTTAGTGCTGCCGAGTTTATTAAACGGGCAGGCTTTGAGGGAAGCCTGGTGGGCTTGACGGGTTCGCAGAACGTGGCGTTTGTTGAGACGCTGGATGGCTACGACAGTGCGCTCGCCTATGGGGAGATCGATGCACTCGAGAACAAAGCAACGGTCTACATCGATATTGCGGGCGATGCGGCGGTGCGATCTCGTCTCCACCATCACCTCGCGGATAACGCGCAACAAACCTTGATGGTCGGCGCAACCCATTGGGATCAATTTGGCAAATCCGTTGAGGGCGGTGCATTGCCCGGCGCCGAGCCCGAGATGTTCTTTGCGCCCGCCCAGATTGAAAAACGAGATGCTGAATGGGGACGCGGTGTCATCATGCGTCAGGCTTACGCCGCCAGTATGCAGCTGCTGCAACGACTATCACCCTTGCTCACCATAGAGCATCATGCCGGCGCAGAGGCCTGTGTGGAGCTGTGGCAGGCACTGTTGGATAATCAAGTGTCCGGGCAACGCGGTGTAATGATGACATTGAGGTAAGATCACGCTGTCTCATTCGTCGTGCAGCAAGGAGCTAGTACATGCGTCCCGGTAAACCGTTATGAAACCACTCATCGTTATCGCTCTTGCCGTGATGTTGCCATGCTCCATCGCCGCACTTGCGAATCCATCGGGCGTCACGCTTTTGGGGTGGCCCGCATTACTGGTTTTGGCAGTGGGGGCCTACTGTTTGCAGTGGCTAGCTTTTATACCAGCGCGACTGGGGGAGACCGAGCGATTTTATGATCTAACAGGGTCCATGACTTATATGGCAATCACGCTGTCTGCGGTAGGGGTATCGCCTTCAACAACGTGGCCCCAGTGGCTGGTGGCAGCACTGGTGATTATTTGGGCGGGGCGATTAGGTCGCTTTTTATTCGAACGGATTCATCAGGCTGGTGGCGATCAGCGCTTCGATCACATCAAAGTGTCTTCTTCTCGTTTTTTGGTGGCTTGGACGCTGCAGGGCGCTTGGGTGGTGATGACGAGTTGCGCTGCCGTCACCGTGATTTTGAGCTCGGCTCAACCGCCAGTAGGGGTGATCTATGCAGTGGGTGCGATGTGTTGGTTGGTTGGCTTTACGGTGGAAGTGGTAGCCGATCGTCAGAAGTCACAGTTTCGTGCTGATCCGCGCAACGAGGGATCTTTTATTAACACGGGGTTGTGGGCGCGTTCGCGTCACCCAAACTATTTTGGCGAAATTTTGCTGTGGAGCGGTATCGCTGTGATGGCGGTGCCGTACCTGTCGGGCACCCAGTGGGTTGTCTTATTGTCACCCCTATTCGTGTATGGACTGTTGAC
>ENA-UZWU01002374-UZWU01002374.1-metagenome-genome-assembly--contig:-Day-4--1m-contig-2374_pt1 | contig 15911 bp, 11 predicted proteins | sample MGYA00260345_ERZ794905 | MGnify/ENA metagenome assembly ERZ794905
AAGCAAGTACAGTTCGGCTGTAGTGAAACCAGGTAAACTCTATGCGATGCAATGCCATGTACATTGGAGATTGAGGGCTACTCGCCCGATTCCAAGGGGTAGGCAGATAGATTCCAAAAGTAATTTTGGAACAAGATAAATGATAAGAGCCGTCCTAGACGGAAACAGAATTCGGCTTACAGGCCTACTTTATTTTAAAAACAATATTTTTACAGCGTTCAATTGACTTCAATTTTAGATCTTTCGAAAAGAAAATTTCTATTTCGTTTATTTTGTAAGAGTAAAATATTGTGACATTGTTATTTTTCGGAAAAATATATTGACAATTGTGTAATTTTAACAAACATAAAATTTCAATCTCGTTTATCTTCCTATATAACAGTTATTCAAAAGCTTGGCCTCTTTTAAATCCAAGGGATATTTTGTAAATTCGCACAGATTATTAACAAATAGAAATACAAGCGCAATCTGTATATTGCAGATCAGTGCCGAGACACTTTATATTTTAAATATTTATGAACACTTACAACGATTATATCCAAGAAATTGAACAAAGAAAAGTTCAAGGGCTTCACCCGAAACCAATTGATGGAGCTGAATTGTTAAGCGAAATTATAGCACAAATAAAAGATGCTAATAACAAGTACCGCGCAGATTCTTTACAATTCTTTATTTACAATGTACTGCCTGGTACTACGAGTGCAGCAGTTGTAAAATCTGCTTTCTTAAAGGAAATCATTCTTGGAGAATCAATTGTTGAAGAAATCAGCGTTGCTTTCGCATTCGAGCAGCTGTCTCATATGAAAGGGGGACCTTCTATCGAGGTATTGTTAGATATTGCTTTAGGAAATGATGAGTTCATTGCTCAAGAAGCCTCGAAAGTTTTGAAAACGCAGGTGTTTTTGTACGAAGCTGATACGGACAGATTAGAAGCTGCTTACAGAGCAGGTAATTCAATTGCAAAGGATATTATTGAAAGTTACGCGCAAGCAGAATTTTTTACGAAACTTCCTGCAATCGATGAGAAAATCGAAATTGTTACGTTTATTGCTGGAACAGGAGACATCTCCACAGATTTGTTATCACCAGGTGCAGATGCACATTCAAGGTCCGATAGAGAATTGCACGGTCAGTGTTTGTTTGAACACAACAAGAACATGCAAAATGAGTTGTTGGCATTGAAGCAGCAACATCCAGACAAACGCGTAATGCTTATTGCAGAAAAAGGAACCATGGGAGTGGGATCTTCAAGAATGTCAGGAGTAAACAATGTAGCTTTGTGGACAGGGGTTCCATCGAGTCCCTATGTGCCATTTATCAACATCGCGCCGGTTATTGCAGGAACCAACGGTATTTCTCCAATTTTCTTAACGACTGTTGGAGTTACAGGTGGTATTGGTATCGATCTTCAAAACTGGGTCAAACAAAAAGATGCTGATGGAAACACGATTGTTGACGAAGCTGGAGATCCTATTCTAAAGCAAACCTACTCTGTAGCGACAGGTACGGTTCTTACGATCAATACAAAAGAAAAGAAACTTTACTTTGAGGACAAAGTTCTCAAAGATATTTCCACAGCACTGACCCCTCAAAAAATGGAGTTTATCAAAGCAGGAGGCTCTTACGCTGTTGTTTTTGGTAAAAAGTTGCAAACATTTGCAGCAAAAATTTTAGGGATCGAAGTACCTCAAGTATACGCGGCTTCAAAAGAAATTTCTTTAGAAGGACAAGGCTTGACGGCAGTAGAAAAAATATTCAATAAAAATGCTGTAGGAAACACTCCAGGAAAAACCTTGCATGCGGGTTCTGATGTTCGTGTAGAAGTAAATATCGTAGGTTCTCAGGATACTACGGGTTTGATGACTTCACAAGAATTAGAAATGATGGCAGCAACTACAATTTCTCCAATTGTAGACGGTGCTTATCAATCTGGATGTCATACAGCTTCCGTTTGGGACAATAAATCAAAAGCAAACATTCCGAGATTGATGCAGTTTATGAATGATTTTGGTTTGATCACAGCACGTGACCCAAAAGGGGAATACCATGCCATGACTGATGTAATTCACAAAGTATTGAATGACATAACCGTCGATGATTGGGCAATTATTATTGGAGGAGATTCACACACAAGAATGTCCAAAGGGGTTGCTTTTGGTGCAGATTCGGGTACAGTGGCTCTTGCATTGGCTACGGGAGAAGCGACCATGCCGATTCCTCAATCTGTAAAAGTAACCTTCAAAGGAGAGATGAAAAGCTATATGGACTTTCGTGACGTAGTGCATGCCACACAGCAACAGATGCTCGCTCAATTTGGAGGTGACAATGTTTTCCAAGGAAGAATAATTGAAGTTCATCTTGGTACACTGACAGCGGATCAGGCATTTACATTTACAGATTGGACTGCAGAGATGAAAGCAAAAGCTTCGATCTGTATTTCTGAAAATGAAACTTTGATCGAATCTTTAGAAATTGCCAAAGGTCGAATCCAAATCATGATTGATAAGGGAATGGACAATGAAAAAGAGGTTTTGAAAGGATTAATTGCCATTGCGGATAGAAGAATAGCAGAGATCAAATCAGGGGAGAATCCTGCTTTGACACCAGATGCAAATGCAAAATACCATGCAGAGGTATTGGTAGATTTAGATGCGATTGTAGAACCTATGATTGCCGATCCAGATGTTTACAACGAAGATGTTTCGAAGCGCTATACCCACGATACTATTCGACCTTTGTCTTTTTACGGAGGTGCTAAAAAAGTAGATCTTGGTTTTGTAGGATCTTGTATGGTTCACAAAGGTGATATGAAAATATTGGCGCAAATGCTAGGCAATATCGAAGCGCAACAAGGACAAGTGGTATTCAATGCTCCTTTGGTAGTCGCGCCTCCAACCTACAATATTGTAGATGAGTTGAAAGCTGAGGGAGATTGGGAAGTTTTGCAAAAATATTCAGGTTTTGAATTTGATGATAGCGATCCGAAAGGAACTGCACGAACAAGTTATGAAAATATGTTGTACTTGGAACGTCCAGGCTGTAACCTTTGTATGGGGAACCAAGAAAAGGCGGAGCCAGGTGATACAGTAATGGCGACATCAACACGTTTGTTTCAAGGTAGAGTGGTAAAAGATGGAGAAGAGAAAAAAGGAGAATCTTTATTGTCTTCGACACCCGTTGTAGTTTTGTCTACCATTTTGGGAAGAACTCCAAACATAGCGGAATATGAAGCCGCAGTAGATGGAATCAACTTGACGAAGTTCAAACCTTCTCACAAGTTGTTGGTAAAGTAATTCTTTATAAAAAGATAGAAATAAAAGCCCGTGTCTCTGACGCGGGCTTTTTTTATAGTTTCCAATTTTTATTTAAAAAGTTGGAAAGATAATTTTGTCACTTCAGAATTGTATATTGAGACAGTATCAGTTGTTAAAAAATGAAAAAAATAAAGAAACCTTGGCCCACAAAAAAGGCAATGGAACAGGTGTATAAAAAAAAGTTTTGGGGTAGGGGTGCCTCCGATTTTTATTCGGGAGAGGGATCGCATTTACCAGAACTTGTTCAGCCCTATTTAAAGAAAGTTATTTCTTTTTTGGTATCTTTTGAGAAGAAACTTGTGGTGTGTGATTTGGGCTGTGGAGATTTCAATGTAGGAAAAGAATTGGTACCCTTTGCTCAAAAATACTACGCGATAGACATTGCGAAAAATCTCATAGAATTCAATCGAAAAAAATTTCACTTTGAAAATTTAGAATTCCATTGTTTGGATATTGCAGAGGACGAATTGCCACGTGGAGATTGTGCCATCGTCAGACAAGTATTGCAACATTTGTCCAATGTTGAAATTCAAAAAATAGTTCAAAAACTGAAAGGTTTTAAATATGTAGTACTTACAGAACATCTACCTCAAGACGATTTTATAGCAAATGTAGATATTATTTCAGGTCAAGGAATTCGGATTAAAAAAAAGAGTGGTGTCGATCTTTTAAAAGCCCCGTTTTATTTAAAAGTAAAAGCTTGGAAAGAAGTTGTTTCCATAGATTTAGGAGAACAAAAAGGTGTTGTCGTGACAACATTGTACACCTTTTAATCATAGAGTTACTCTGATCTAAAAGTGTATTATAGCGTTGCTGAACGATGCAAACAATAAAGATAAATCAATGGGTGTCTTCTGTGGCCATATTTGTTTTGAAACGTACCCATACAGGCCTGTGATCTGACCATTGCTCTTTGATTTTTTCACTTTGAGAAGCGGGAATGAAATCGGGAGATGTAGGATGATCGAATGCAATCACTCCAAAATCTACATTGTATTTGATTTTTGAGAGAGGGGTATGAAATTCTTCTTTGACATCGGACGCACATAAAATCATATCGTAAACCATATGATTGTCCGAAACCGTTGTAGAGAGTAGTTGTGGGTCCTCTGAAGGAATTTTTTTGCCTTGAATTGAACGACGGTTTACTTGTTTTATTTTATTGAATTGAGGGTCCCAAAAGTCAATATTTGGACAAAACATTTTTTCAGGAGCATGTCTTATATTTTTTACCGCTGTTTGCCTGTTTCCAAACCTATTGAAGTCACCAAGAATAATTAGATCAGGGTCATGAGAATAGTCTGTGGGCTGATGTAAAATAGTGTCTATTTTTTGAAATTCAGCAATTCTGTGGGCGCTATTTTGCCATGACAGGTGAACGCCTATTAGAGTAAAGTCGAAATTTACAGATTTGAAAGAACATTTCACAAAATTACGCCCGCCGTTGGATGGAATGCTATTCATTTTTTTATCCGTAAATACTTTTAGGGAGTCGTACAGGAATCCAATGGATTCTGTAAAGCCAAAACCTCGTCCTATGGGCTTGCTAAGCAACCATTTGTAACTTTTTTTGTGTTTTGTGTTCAATTCATAGGTCAAATCTCTCAAAGCCCACTCGCCAGGGTCTCCCGTAGCCACTTCCTGAATAGAAATCAAGTCTAAATTTCGTTGGGCCAGGACCTGTGCATTGTTTTGAATCCGTTGAGGGATGTTATCTTGCGTATAACTTCCTTTTGTTATTTTGTATTTTTCGGCAATATTGCCCAAGCTAAATATGTTATAGGAAGCAATGGTTAGAAAATTTACTTGTCTAAAAACGATTTGTCTTTGATTCGATTTTTTATTGTTGTATCCATTGTATGTGCTACAATTCGTCGTGCTACAAAGGAATCCCAAAATGAATATAATGTATGTTAATTTTTTTATCAAAGAATCTGTTTTTTAATGACAAATATAATTGTTTGTAGGCATATGGGTTGAAACAAAAACAGAAGCTATTGAAGATTAAATTCTCACTATATTTTGTAATTTTACAATTTATAATAACTAAGATTTGAACGATATTAAATTTGTTGTATGTTTGAAAGATATCTAATTAAAATCACCTTCTTGTTTTTAATAGTAGGTTGTAGTAAAGATGACGCTGTGGAAAATATTGTAGCAGCGGTTACTAATCCAACTCCAATAAATCAATCCATCAATATAGAATTTAGCGATGGGGATATTTCATTTAGACCAGGAGCAAACACTCCGAATGACGTTTTTTACAAACTGTATCTAGATACAAACATGGACCCCGTGAAAGTAAATGATATCGGGAGTAATACATCGTACAGTTACAGTGATTTAGAAGAAAATACGAAGTACTATTGGAAAGTAGAAACATTGAATAACGAAGAAATTTTGGCAACGTCTGCTGTATGGAGTTTTACAACAGGCAAAACCTTCTCCATAACCAATCCCATGCCTATTCACCAAAACAGAGAGGTCTCAATCAACGGGGATATTTCGTTTACACCGGGAAGAAATACTTCCGGAAATTCTAATTATAAGCTCTATATAGACACAAATACAAATCCTTTGATATCCTACGATTTAGGTAAAAACACATCGTATGCATATGATGACTTGGACAAAAACACAACGTATTATTGGAGAGTAGAAACGCTAAGAGATAATGAAGTTTTGGCAACTTCTAGTGTTTTCAATTTTACAACACTCACCACGAAAGCGGTAACTAATTTGTCACCAGCTAATGAAGCTTTGAGGGTGGATTTAGATGGGACTTTGAGATTCATCGCAGGAGATAATACAGCTGCAAATGCAGTCTTTAAACTTTATTTTGATGCGAATACCAATCCTGCAACAACTTATGAGTTAGGGAATACTGCTAGTTTTACTTATCAAGACTTAACAGGGAATACCACTTATTATTGGAAGGTGGAAACAATCGAAAACGGGAAAGTGTCAGCAGTGTCAGAGATTTTTACTTTTGAAACAAGAAGTCCTGTAAATACAAATGCAGCGCCCTCTGAAAATTTTGATTTATCAAATTGGAAATTAACGCTCCCTATCAATTCAAATGGAGGCAATGATGGAAAGTCATTTGAAATAGATGTGGCAGAGCTCAATAATAGTTATAAAAATTCAGATTATTTTTTCACCTCAGACACTGGAGGAATGGTTTTTAGATGCCCTGTAAAAGGTGCTACGACTTCTGGGAATACAAGTTATGCAAGAACTGAATTGCGTGAGATGTTGAGAGGAACTGACAAAAGCATATCAACGGGAGGAGTGAACAAAAACAATTGGGTGTTTAGTTCAGCGCCCCAAGTAGATCAATCTGCAGCGGGAGCAGTAGATGGTCGTATGGAAGCAACGCTTGCAATCAATCAGGTAACCACCACCGGTTCTAGTTCTCATGTCGGTAGGGCAATTATAGGTCAAATTCATGCCAATGACGATGAGCCCATAAGAGTATACTACCGAAAATTACCAAATAATGACAAAGGAACGATTTATTTTGCACACGAACCACGCACAGGTGCGGAACAATGGATTGACGATTTGATAGGTCCTAGAAGCAATAGTGCTTCCGATCCAATTGACGGAATTGCTTTGAACGAACGGTTTAGTTATGTTATCAATGTCGTAGGAAATACCTTAACTTTCACATTGTCTCGTGAGGGAAAGTCAGACATTGTTAGAACTGTTGATATGACGAACAGTGGTTTTGATGAGTCAGGACAATATATGTATTTTAAGGCAGGTCTTTACCATGCTAATAATTCAGGAGATGAAGATGATTATGCACAAGTGACTTTCTATAAATTAGAAAAGTCACATTAATAGAATTTTGATAGTCATCAATTTCTTTTGTTGGCATTAAAAATTTTAGAAGTTATATGAAAATTAGAATCCAAAAATTAATCGTAATTTTTTTTATGGTGACCTCTGGGTTTTCACAAAATGAAAACAGGTTCACTCTTGTCGGGGAAATTAAAGATTCTTTGACGCGCACTCATATTCCATATGCAACGATATCTGTTTTAGATACAAATACTAAAAGAGTGCATGCAGGAACTATTTCCGATGAGGATGGACGCTTTCATTTGGAAGTCAATCTTTCTAATTTTTATGTAGAAGTAAGTTATATAGGATTTGAAACTCAAAAATTTACGAAGTTGACACCCTCTCAAAATAAAATTGATTTAAGAACTATTTTTTTGAAAGGAAATAGCGAGCAATTGGAAGTTGTCAACGTAAGAGCAGAAAAATCTAGAACCCAGTTTAAATTAGATCGCAAAGTTTTTAATGTAGGTAAAGACATTGCCAGTACAGGAATGAGTGCGTTGGAAGTGCTAAATAATGTGCCCTCAGTAAATGTAAATATAGAGGGAGAAGTAAGTCTAAGAGGGAGTACAGGAGTTCAAATTCTCATTGATGGCAAACCATCTGTGCTTGCAGACGATAGTAGCAATGCACTCGGTACAATTACAGCAGAGATGATTGAAAGTGTGGAGGTGATTACGAATCCATCAGCGAAATACGATGCAGAAGGAACGGCAGGCGTGTTGAATATCATTTTAAAAAAAGAAGAGAGAAGAGGGATAAACGGTTCTATCTCCTTGAATACGGGGACTCCAGACAATCACAGTGTAGGAGTAAGTCTTAACAAAAGAACTGAAAAGTTCAACTTGTTTACGCAGTTTGGGGCAGGCTATCGATCTTTGCCAAGAGATAATGAGAACATCAATAAAAACAAGAACAGCAATACAGAACTATTGAGCGAAGGTTATGCCTATAGAAATGAGATTTTCTACAATTTAATTTTAGGAACCGACTATCATATAAATGATCGCAACGTATTGACTTTAACAGGGAATTATGCTTTTGAAATCGAAGATCAACCGTCCAAAATATATTACCAAGATTACAACAATACTGTTTTAGAGAACAAATGGAATAGAACGGGAGATACTGAGGCCACCAATCCCAAGTGGCAGTATGATTTGAATTACAAAAAAGAATTTAGAAATAATAAAGAACACACGTTATTAATCAGTGCGTTGGGTAGGTTTTTTGGAAAAGAACTGACTTCTGAATTTTTGAACAGCACCACTTTTGGAGCGAACAATGATAAGGATCAGCAAATAGAAACAAATTTTCAACAAGCAGACTATACTTTTAAATTGGATTATACCAATCCAGTCAGCAAATGTTTTTCCATAGAAGCAGGCTCACAATACGTGGTAAATGATGTTGGAAATGATTACGAAGTAAGGGATAATAGCGGAATGGAATTTATTGTCAATCCCGATTTCACGAATAATTTTGAGTACGTCCAAAAAGTTTTGGCATTTTATGGAACCACGAGTTATGAGATAAATAAATGGGGTCTAAAACTAGGTTTGCGAATAGAAAATACTGACGTATCTACATTTTTAACCAACACACAAACAGCAAACAGTGATATTTATACAGATTTTTTTCCTAGTGTACATACATCTTATAAAATCAATGATGGTTTTTCTGTGCAATCAGGTTATTCTAGAAGAATTTACCGACCAAGATTGTGGCACTTGAATCCTTTTTTTAACATACAGGACAATTACAATATTCGAACAGGAAATCCTAATTTATTGCCAGAGTACACGGATTCTTATGAGTTTACGGGTGTTTATGAGTTCGATAATATCTCACTAAGTTCGAGTGTCTATCATAAGAAAACAAGAGATGTAATGGAGCGTATCGCTGTTTTTGATGACACTACTACCACAAGTACTCTTTTCAATCTAGGATCAAGAAAAACTACTGGAATAGAGGTCAATGGGAAATACGCTCCGTTGAATTGGCTTAGTATGAACGGAGATTTTAATGCCTATCAATTTGATAGAAAAGGAACGTATAAAAATCAAAATTTTGGTTTTTCAGGAAAGAGATGGAGTTCTCGTCTGACCACGAAAATACAATTTCCGCTTGATTTGGATTTCGAAATTACAGGAACGTATAATTCTAGCTACAAAACAGTGCAAGGGCAAATGGCTGGGTTTGGCTTTGCAGATATAGGATTTAGAAAAAAAATATTTGAAGGGAAAGGTGTGCTAAATATATCCGTCAGAGATGTATTTGCCTCAAGAGTGCGTGAAAGAGTTATTGATAGCGATACTACCTATCAATACAGTTTTAGCCAGAGAGGGAGGTTTGTCGCCCTAGGTTTTAGTTATGGTTTCGGAAAAGGAGAGGCCATGAGTTATTCCGGAGGACGTAGGTAAAATTTCCTCATGAGCTCGTGTTATTTTAAAAAAAATGGAGCATCGACTTCTTAGGAAACCTATCCATAAACAAATACAACTACCAACCACTCACAAGAAGAACTTCAATGATTCCCTACTTTGTTCTCAAAAAGTTATATTTACATTTCTTTAATAAAACCAAATACTAAATGAAAAAAACAATACTCCTAAGTTTTTTTATGCTTTGCGCTCATATGCATGCACAACAAGACAGTCTTGCGTTGAAAATAAAATCTGAAAGCCGCTTTAGAATTGCCAAAAGAGTGATTGAGAATAGTTTTCTAAATGTTCCAAGTGATTTTTCTGAAATGGGGAAAATAGTTTCAAATGATTGGAAAAAAACAGCCACATGGGCAGGAAGTATTGTTGGCCTGGTAGCAGTGGATAAATATACAACTGGATTTTTTCATGATCATATTGAGCCTGCCTTAAAAGGTTATAGGTTACCGGATATCACTATTGATGAGAGTTTGCCCTCTTGGTTAAAGCATGAAGACGCCTATATCACTTATTCTTTGGCAGGTTTGTACGCAGGGTCTGTATTATTCAATAATGAACGCGGACAAATCGCAGCGGCGAACGGAATTAAATCTCTTGCTTATTCCTATATAATTTCACACATTGCATTGAAAGCTTTGTTTGCACGAAACAGGCCGCATAGAAACATCAACGACAATTTGCCTTTTAATAAAGAGTACCATACAAGAGACAATTGGGAGTTTGGTCAATGGCATCCTATAGAGTTGGACGTTCAAAAACCAACAGGAAGCAAAGGAACTGCATTCCCTTCGTTTCATGCAACTGCTTTTTTTGCAGTCGCTAAAGTAATGCAAATGGAATACGATAATTATTGGATTCCATATGGTGTTATGAGTGCTGTTTTCCTGTCAAATATGGAAGGGCATGACCACTGGGTGTCCGACCTTGTTTTTGGAGGTTTGATTGGAACCGTGATTGGAAAAGCCATTGTTACCAATAGCAGAAAGCAACGAGCTAAGAGAGAAAATTCGGTTACAAAATCATCGAGAAAAATAAAATTTGAGAAAAACATATTTCCAACATTCTCAAACAATACAGCAAGTTTGTATATCGTGGCAACCTTTTAAAGGATTTGCAATTCTCAGGAATATTTTGAGGGTCCCAATGGTTAAAATAGCCATACCTTATTTCAATGCTGAATCCTTCGTTTGTTTTTTCAAAGAAAGAGAGCCAATTTGCCTTATCGGCGCTGTGCACTGTTATTTATCAATACAAAAATTTGCAAAAATAGTACCAAGCAAGTCATTGTTGATAAAAGATAAAGTAAAGTATTTCTAGATTTAGAGAGTTTCGTCGATATCGGCGGCTATCAAATCACTTGAAAGTCTCATCTTAAAGGCTTTATTTATTTTATTTTGTTCAAGGCTTTTAGAAATGTATCAATATCTTAAAACGGTCTTTTCTAAGCAAAAAAATGTGTTTGGAATTCTCGAATAATGCGATGTTGATTTATTTAAAAGAGTCTTTCGAAAAAGACTCTTTCTGAATATTTTAATGACTCTTTGATTGCATTTCAGCTGACTGGTTCATCATCATTTCATTATCGTATTGGCAACAGCCTGCTAAATTATTGTAGGCCTCTTCACTTCCTGCAACATTTTCGGTGTCATAACCGGAAGCTGCAATTGCATTATGAATCGCCATTGGATTCGTTTTTGTTCCATCAAAAGAGACATCAATTTTCTTTTTTTGGACATCCCAATTTGCACTTGTCACCCCAGCAACACTATTGGCTGCTTTTTCGATTGTCTTTTTACACATCCCGCAATTTCCTCTTACTCCAAAAGAAAGGTTTGTCATTGCTGCTGACATTTCAGATGTTGTTGTTGTTGTTGTTGTTGTTGTTTCTTTTTTGGCGTCGTTTTTACAACTCGTGAAGCCAACAGCTATAAGAATAGCGATACTCAAAATTTCTTTTTTCATGATATTTAAATTTAATTGTTAGTATTCTATTATTTGTTTTAATTCTCCGCAAGTTCGCATTGCATCACCAAAATAAGGGTTGATTACTTTTTCTTCTTTACTCAACCAATAGGCACCTTTGTTGTTTTCAGCCATCGGACAAAATTCTACATAGACTGTCTCATCTATACCAAATAGCTGAATAGCTTTCATTAAAGATAATGATAAATGCTTAAAATGATTTCTTTGTGCTTTGATGTTTGATTTTGCAGAAATTGAAAGACTGGAAGCTGTTATTTCTTTTTGTAACAATACCCATTCCTTATGAGCTTTGCTGTCGGATAACAATTTCATATCTATTTTACCTAAATTCTTTATCAAACGAGTTGCAACCTCTGATGTATTTTTCGAGTCTTCTCTTACTAAAAAGTCTTTCAAGCTCGTATAATTGTTGTAAATCATTTTTAATTGTTCTTGAAATTCCGTTGCTATTTCCTTGCGTTCATTCCCTTTGGTCTGGTCATTTTTTTTAAGAGGCGAATTGTTATTCATTCCAGTATGTACTTCATGATCACTTCTAAATTTACCATTCTCTTTATTCATCATTGATTTTTTACCTCGTAATTGTGCAGCTGCATCTACTGTAAATGTCCCATGAGACACAATTTCATTTCCGGCAAATAAGCCTTTTAAAACAACATATTGATCTCTGATTCGATTTCCTAAAAGAATTTCACGCATTTCAAAAATGGGTTGAGATGCGTTGGTTTTCACATAGACAACTGAACGTTCACCCGTCCATAGTACAGCAGATGCTGGTATCTTTAAGTGCCTCTCTTTTTCTTTATTAATGGCATTGATGTTTGCAGTAATAAACATACCAGGTTTAAATAGGTTGTTTTTGTTTTTTAAAACAACCCGTAAGGTGACTGTTCTTGTTGTCGTATTTAAAACGGGGTTAATAAAATCTACTTTTCCTATAAAATCTTTATTCGGATAGGCGTTGCTAGTTACCACAACTTCCTGACCTTTTTCAAAGCGGTTTATTTGATTTTCATAAACATCGAAATTTCCCCAAACAGTAGTCAGATTCATTATTTTAAATAAAGGCTGACCTTGTTTAACATATGCTCCTTGTACTACTAATTTATTGGTCACTGTTCCAGAGACAGTGGCATACACAGGGAAATTTTCTTGAATTTCTCCAGAAGCCTCAATTTGATTGATTTGATTTTCAGAAAACTTCCATAATTTTAGCTTCGTACGAACCGCTCTATACAATTGAGGTTGCGATTCTTTTATAGATGCAGCTGTCATTAATTCTTGTTGTGTGGCATACAATTCTGGTGAATAAATAGTTGCTAATAACTGACCTTTGCGAACTTCTTCTCCTGTAAAACTTACATTCAAACGTTCAATTCTTCCTGAAAAGTAGCTCACTTGTACTGAATTGGCTTCCTCATTCTCAACAATTTTACCAGATAACGTAATTGAAGGATCGTTTTGATTTCCTCTCTTAACGACTGTTGTTTGAATGTTGGCAAGAGCTATTGCGTTTTCTGTTAGTTTGAATTGGTTTGCTAACAAACCATCAGCACCGCTTTCAGCAGGTATTAAATCCATCCCACAAATGGGGCAATTTCCTGGTTCTGGTTGCATAATTTGTGGATGCATTGAACAGGTCCACATTTGATTGGTTTCTTGAACAGTATCGTGATCATGATCTTTTTCATTCTTTGATGAGGCGCCAAACAGTATCCATCCTAATAATAGTCCTGCTATTAGTATTCCCGTATAAATTATATATTTTTTCATATTTAGTTGCATAAATAATTGATGATTGTTGTTTGCACATAATAGGTTTTAACCGCTTCTATTCGGTTTATTTGAAACTTCAGTTTCAATTCCTGAATATCCAGAACGTCATTAAAATCAATTGTTCCTGTTTGATAGCTTTTGATTAAAATTTCTTCGGCATCATTCGCTTTTTTCAAGTTTTTCGTTTGTGTTTTATAGCCTATTCTTGCCGAGATTCGATCGTTTACAGCTTTGTCCAAAACAGTTTCCAATTTGTTCAGTCGTTCTTGTTTCTGAGCCATTATTTTCTCCTGTTGAAACTCGTTTTGCTTGGTTTTAGATTTGTACTTTTTGTTGAATATTGGAATTGATAATGACACCATTGGCATTACAATATCTTTTCCGTTATCATTAAATTCCATATCGGGACGTTTGTCAACTTTGACATAATCCAATCCAAAACCAATCATAGGCAGACTTTCTTTTTGATTTAATAGTTCTGACTGCTCAACAGATTCGTAGAGTTTATCGTATTTAATCAACTCTGGATGCAGCGATAATTTTTCTGAATGAACCAAAGTAGTTTCAGAAGAAATGGTTAATTCCTCAACCACATTCATAGCAATATCCTTATCACGGTTTAAAAGTTTATTGAGTGCTGTTTGTGCTGACAGATATTGTTGAACGAATACCTCTTTTAATTGTTCCAATTCATTTTGACGCATTTGCAATCGCAATATATCTACGACAGATGCTTTGCCTATTTCAACAGAAGTCAATGCCAAAGTTTCATAGGTTTCGAGCAACTCAATATTTTGAGCCAATACCTTTTGCTTGGTTTTAATGGCGTACAAATTGTAATAGGATTGCGATACGGAGGCGAGTAATTTTCTTTTGGCAATAACAATATCCTCATATTTAGCATTGGCCAATGAGCTTGCATAACTCTCCCTGGCTGTGATAGAACCAAACCAGGGTGTCATTTGTTTAGCGGAGACTTTAAATCGTTGCGCCCCAGTTCTTGTCTCTGGTTCACTAACAAAGTACCCAACTCCCAGTTCAGTATTTGGTATTGTATTTACTTCCTTTATTTTTTCAGAGGCAATGCTATATTGCAATTCAAATTTTTGAATTTCCGGACTGTTTTGAAGAGCTTCATCAATAAGAGTAGCCAATTGTTGTGCATTTGAAAAACCAAATGTCAAAAGTCCAATGGTTATTAAAATTAGTTTCTTCATTTCGCTGCGTTTTTAAGTTGTACTTCTTGTTTCCAACTGTATAAAATAGGAACAACGAACAATGTAATTAAGGCGATAACCATTCCACCAAAACTTGGTATCGCCATAGGAATCATGATATCACTTCCTCGCCCTGTTGATGTTAATATTGGCAGCAATGCCAATAGAGTGGTTGCCGTAGTCATAAGACAAGGGCGAATACGTTTTTCTCCAGCTTCCACTACAGAGGCTCTTATTTCTTGTTTGGTTTCAGGTATATTTCTATCAAAAGTTTGGGTTAAGTAAGTTGCCATAACCACTCCGTCATCTGTAGCGATACCAAATAGAGCGATAAAACCGACCCAAACAGCAACACTTAAATTAATGGGGTGTATTTGAAACAGGTCTCGTATGTTCACTCCGAATAAATGGAAATTTAAAAACCAATCCTGTCCATACAACCAAATCATTACAAAACCACCTGCAAAGGCTACGGCGATGCCTGTAAAAACCATCAATGACGTGGCTACCGAACGGAACTGGAAATACAAAATCAAGAAAATAATAAGCAAGGCCAAAGGCACTACCACCGATAAGGTTGCTTCTGCCCGCAGTTGATTTTCATAGGTTCCTGTAAACTGATAGTTGATGCCCTTGGGCACAATCAATTCTCCTGAATCTATCTTTTGTTGAATTAGCTCTTGAGCATTTTCAACCACATCTACTTCTGCAAAACCATTTTTTTTATCGAAAAGGACATAGCCCACTAGAAAAGTGTCTTCACTTTTAATGACTTGCGGACCTTGCTCGTAACGAATGGTTGCCAATTCGCTTAATGGAACAGGACTCCCTTTCTCAACAGGTATATAAATCTTCTTTAAATCTGTTGGATTGGCTCGAAGCTCTCTAGGATAGCGCACGCGAACACCATAACGCTCACGACCTTCAACAGTTTGAGTTAACACCATGCCACCTATAGCAACTTTAAGCACCCTTTGAACAGCATCAATGGTTATGCCATAGCGCGCTAGTTTCTCCCTATTTATGTCAATGAGCATGTAGGGTTTTCCAACTATTCTATCTGCAAAAACTGCTTCATTTTTAACACCTTCTGCTTGCTTTAAAACAGCTTCCAGCTGAATTCCAAAAGCTTCAATCTGTCGTAAATCCTGACCTCTTACTTTAATACCCATAGGTGCCCGCATTCCCGTTTGAAGCATTACCAATCGGGTTTCAATGGGTTGTAGTTTAGGTGCTGAGGTAACCCCTGGTAACTTCGTAACTGTTACAATTTCCTTCCATATATCATCGGGCGATTTTATTTCTGGTCTCCAGCTTCTAAAAAA
>ENA-UZWU01003462-UZWU01003462.1-metagenome-genome-assembly--contig:-Day-4--1m-contig-3462_pt1 | contig 15804 bp, 15 predicted proteins | sample MGYA00260345_ERZ794905 | MGnify/ENA metagenome assembly ERZ794905
TTATATGTGCCGTTTGTGTCTGGTACAAAGTCACTATTAACGTCTGCGTTGAACACAACATTATCAGTAGCATCGTCACCAATAGCAATACTACCACTTGACCCTGCTTTAAATGTAGCAATACCATCTACAGTAAGTGTACCGTCAATTTGTACATTTCCAGCAACATCTAAATCAGTACCAACAAATAATTTTTTAGCAATACCAACACCACCATCTACAACAAGAGCACCGTCTGTAGTAGTAGTTGAATCAGTTACATCATTTATATTTGTAATGCCAGTAACACCAAGTGTTCCGCCAATGACTGTATTACCAGTTGCTCCAGCAATAGTTACTTCGGAAAGAGTATCACCAAATTTAAAATCACCAGTAGCACCAATTTGGAATCGTTGTGTTCCATCAGTGTAAAAATCTAGTTCGTTATTATTAACGCCTGGACCAGTTTCTGCAATGACATATGTATTTCCATCAACATCACGAACACCGCCAAGTGTACTCCAGCCTGCGCCATTGTACCCTTCAAAACTTTGTTGTTGACTGTTGAATCTAATTTGACCGCTTGCAGCTGCCGGTCGTTGTGCTGTATTACCAACTGGGATTGTAAATGCACCAGTCGTATTTACTGTTATGCTCTGACTACTAGAGCTAATCCTATCTCGTTGATGATCAAAATTTATGGCCATGTAACTCTCTCACAATACTTTAATGTATTTATGCGGTGAGTTGAGTCATTTCGTTAAACTGTTTTATAGCAAAATCAAAACACATTTTCGCTTCTTGAGCCATAGAGTCTTTACAACGGCTGCGTATTTCTTTTTTAATTTCGCTGACATCGCCATCAAAATCATACATTGTACACGCACCAGGTACACGTTTTTTAATCATTTGTCCGCCACTTAGGTCGCCCATGTGGTGTACATATATATGTGCGAATAAATCATGATCATCTAATGTTTGGATATGGTTAACATACTCTGTTGTACTTTCTAATAAGTCAATATTTTGATGTAACAATAGTTCAGTTGCATCTACTAATATTTTGTCAGCACGTTGTATTGATTCAATACCAGTAAGTAGCCCACGACTAAGTGCAAGAGATTCTAATGCACTATACTTGTGATATTGGTTTAGTAAAAAAGTTCCATACACAACAGGATTTATACTACCACTCAACAGAGTTTTAACAAATCCACATCTTTCAGCGGATCTATGATGTTCCATAGTTAATTGTTTAAGGTTGCTCATACTATTATGTTAACACAAATTAATTTCTACGTCAAGTTCTAATTATTGAAATACCAGATAAAACCATCGGACCAGATAATGAAACACTAGGAGAACCACCACCACCAAAAGGTGTACTCACTGGAATAGTTGCTTGGTATAGTATTCTACGTGGACTACCTTGAAGTGCATTATAGTCTGAACTCCAACTTGCGGTAGGACTAGTAACTTCAACACCTTCGTACATATCTGCTGTTGGCTGTTCTTCTAGATTATTTTGTATCCAATTTCGAAGATCATCATATGTCCAGCCTCTATTATACTGCATAACAAGTGCTAAGAATCCACATGCAACAGGACATGCGGCACTAGTACCACTAAAGCGTGTATCTCTACACCCAGAAATAACTGTTAGCCCAGAATAACTATCATCTGTTCTAGCAACATCAAGTCCATAAGTACCTTCTGTTGCAGCTAATGTTCCGTCTGCTGGAGCATACAAATCAATTGCGTTACCCATATCACTGTAGTTTACTTTTCTATCTTGATCAAAACTATTAGTCATATCGTCATCTAGTGCGCCAACATTAATTGCTGGAAACTTAACTGTAGTATTACCTTGAGCAGTTTGGCTTTCTGTTTTACCAATATGTTGAGGGAAGCCTCGTCTGTTTGTTGAGCCTGTTACATTAAACCCAAACTCATTAAATGTATCTTGATAGAACGTATTAGTATTGTTATTACTAATACGGTTATCGTAATTTGGATGATCTGGATTATATTGCGGTTGATTACTATTTCCTGCGGCGCAAACCATAATCACACCTGCTTGCGTTAATTCATCTCCAGCTTGTGTCATACTATTGTCATACATTTCTGATTTCCAACGACCACTGTCACCTGTTGCACCTAACCAACTGATAAATCCTGGCTCGTTACCTGTTCCACTATATGCAACTGCAGGGTCTGTTCTCCAGTAGTAATGACTGCCACCTTTAGTACTTGATCTGTATCCCCAACTGTTTGAACTCATTGTTGGATCTTTTGTTCCAAATGTTGGGTTTACTGGTTTGTACTGATGAAATACTTTTTGTAGATCAAATCCAATTTCCATACTACCCGGATTGTAAGTACCGTATAAATTTAAAATCCATTTGTTAGCATTGTATGCCCAACCATGTGTACGTCCAAATATTAAACTGGCGCACTGTGTTCCGTGTGTACCAGTAGTAGGAAATGTTGTATTACTACCATTGGATCTATCTCTAGTATAACTATCACTTACTGGTATATTTCCAAATGCTGTAAAACTTACACTACGTAGACTACTGTTTTGCCACCAACTACGTGCAACACTCTCCACAGGAACAGTTGTGCCGTCCCAACGTGTCATCAGTCTATTTGCGGCATCTGCATCAAACCAATCTGGGTCAATATAATAAGGAGCGTCTAATACTAAATCTAAACAATCACAAATACCATTTCCTGGCAGTACATTACCGCCTTCATAGTCACTTGGGTTAACTGCATTTACAACACCACTATTGATAAACTCCGTGTGTCCTATCCAACTAGCATTATCAGCACATATGATATCAACATTTTCTCCAGCACCAACTTGTGCTACTGTGGCATTGATAGCAACGTTTTCTGCGGTACTACTTGTTTTCCAAGGGTTTTGCTTTGTTTGCATTCTATACAAAGCAGTTGTACGATTTAATGTAGGCTCAGCATTACTAAAATTACTTTGTACACTACTACTACCAACAGTCCACATTTGATAATTGTTATATGGATCTGCCCATCTGTCTGTTAGTGTATTATCAGTTGCACAATGAAATTCATCTTCAGGTGGCATATATTTTTCAGGATACTTTTCAGGACTTTCGTTAATAAATTTTACACGTTCATCACCTTGTAATGCAGTTGCTTCATCTAGTGTAAGCAAGTAACTACCACGTGTTGGGCTGTGTAGTTTTTCGTCTTCTACTGTAACTTCTCTACTTGGTACACTGGCATATATATTTCCGTCTGCAATAAGTTCGGCATGTAGTTCGGCCCATTGATCAGTAGTATGTGTTCCTAGTGTATAATATTTTTCGCTCATGTTTTTTCCTTAGGCTCTATCTATGAACCACATAAAGTTAACTGGGTTACTTACCATAGATGCGTTGACACCTGTAATAGCACTACCTGTATTATTAGTATATGTAGCAATAGCACTTGGTGCAAAGTTGTTGTTGATTAGTCTATCATTGCCGTCATTATTTCTTATCAAAATTACACCAACGCTGTTGCCTGTTAAATCACCTAATAATTTAATCACCGCAGTGTCGCCTGGATTTAGTGTAGCATTAGATGCTCCATATTGACCGTATTGTAGTTCAGTACCACTGCCGCCACCACTATTAGCATCAACATATGCTTTTACACTTTGCTGACTGGGTGCTCTTGTAGCACTATCTGTAGCCATATTATCTTCGTCAATGATGTTGTTTGAAATTCTGGCATCTGCTCTAGCATTTGTGTAATATAAATTTGTACCTTCTGATAAATTTGTTGTTGACTTTGCACTAAATCCTGCATCAACTCTGGCATCTGCTCTAGCGTCTGTATAAAATAAGTTTGTACCTTCACTAACATTAGTTGTAGATTTAGTAGCTAACCAAGTGTCTGCTGTACTTGTAAAATCTGCTGTGTTTAGTTTTAGTCCAAGATTGGTTGCAGTTGTTGTAGCAAAATCAGGATCGTCGCCTAGTGCCGCCGCTAATTCATTTAGTGTATCTAATGTAGTAGGTGCACTGTCTACTAAAGCCGCCACTTGGTCTGCAACATCTTGATCTGTTCCTAAAGATCTCCATGTACCATTTTCATAAACTTCATATTGGTTTGTAGTACTGTTATAGATCATGTCACCATTTTGACTGGTTTTTGTATCACGTTCTGTGGTTGTTAAATTTGCAAGTTTAAGTGGTGCTTGTGATATTTCAACTCTATCTTCAGCACCAGTACCTGCTTGTAACTTAATATCTGTTGAACTTGTAATAGTTGGTGTGCCTGCCGCAGTTGAATTAATTGCACCAGCAATGTTGATATCAGCACCAATATTTGCGTCTTGTGATAAGTCTAAGTTTCTCCACTTTTTTGCAGTAGTACCTAAATCATATGTATCAGTTGCATCTGGTATAATGCTACTTGTTATGTCAGCATTTAGTGTGATGCTATCGGTATCTGCATCACCTAATGTTACATTACCATCTGCTACTACGTTACCAGACAAATAAATGTTTCCAGCAACATTTAGGTTTTGTTTAAATTTGGTACTCATCCTATCTCTCCATGTTAATACTATTTATAGCGAAAGATAAAAGAAAAAAGGCCTACTGAATTAACAGTAGACCTTCTATAGTAACTGGGAGGCATAGCACACCACAGATACTTTCGCCTGTTGGCAAATAAAAATGATAGGTTGGACTCTGTGAATACCAACAACCCCTAGTAGAGCCACGCTCAAATCAGGGAACCTTGCATCGGATAGTTACTTCCAAAAACATATCTTTGTATCTCTACAATCATATGATGCCACTACAGCTACAAATCAAGTTACAACCTCTACGGACTGCTATTACTTGAACTATCTAAGTTACACCGTCGTCTAACTTATATACTTAATATAGTACATTCTGATACTAAAGTCAAGCCTTTTTTTTAAAAAAGTTAAGAAAAAGTTAATCAAAAAAATAGGCGCCGTGGCGCCTATTTTAACATTATAACTAACTGCTATTAAGCAAATGCTAGTTGATTAGATGTTACAGCAATCTTCGCTAGGTAGTCTGCTGCGTTACCAAGAGATGAAGCTTGGTTGCTTAGTTCAACATAACCATAACGTGTCATGAATGATACAACTGGCTCAAAGCTACTTGGATCTAGTACTGTGCCACTTGACATTAGTGGGATATATGGGCAATAGAACGCTGCTGCGTCTGTCTCTGTTGACCCTTTATAACCTACTAGTACGTCATCGTTAGCTGCATACTGGTTTACATATACACGCATTGTTCCGTTTAGTGTACCTACGAACTTTGTGTTTGTTGGTGCTTCAAACGGACCTTCTGTAGTGCGAGCAAATGCTGATGTAGTTGCACTCTGTAGTACTGTTAGTACTGTTGGAGAAACAACTGCCCAGTTACCTGCGCCACGTCTTGTACGTGCTGCAATTGTGTTTGCATTTTTGTTGATTAGAACTGCAAGAGCTGCGTGTTCGTCACCAACAAAAGTTGCTGTACCACTTACGCCACTTTGGTCGTATGTGTCAGCCGCTGTGCCTGCTAGTGATGTTAGAGACGCAATGATCTCTTGGTCAATTTCAGCAGTAATTTCTTGTGCAAGTGCTTGCATAATTTCTGCTTCAACGTCTAGTCCATGCATTGAGTTGGCATCTTGTGCCGCTTCGAATGTCCAACGTGCTGATAGCTTACGTGTTTTAGCTTCAACTGTTTGTTTTAGGACTTGGATACTCATTTTCTTACCCGCTAGACCTTCCATTGTAGATGTAGCATCTGCACGGTTAGTTGTTGCGTTACCTGAGTAACCTGTAGCAATTGCGAATGGGCTTAGTGCTTCATCGCCTGCTGTTGCTGAATCAAATGTTTCAGCATATCTCACACGTAGAGTATGAATTTGTCCAACTGGGCCTGTCATAGGCTGTACACCAACGATTTCGTTGGCAATAACAGTTGGCATAACACGTCTGATCACTGGAAGGATTACTTTGTTTAGTGTAGCAATGTTGCCTGCTTGAGTTGCACCTGCACCTGCTGCTTCTGACAAATAGGTTTTAGTGTTTTCAAGTACTGATTCCATTACTTGTTTCTTCGTTCCAGATAGACCATCTGTTAGAGCTTCTTTAGTTACGCTCCAATTTTCCATTAGGTTGTCTGCCATTTTCGGTCTCCTTAACTTATTGTATACCGGCTAATTTTCGAAGGTTGACAATGTTAGCATCAACATTAGCTTCTGCTACTGTTGCCTTACCACCAGTGATCTCTTTTGAAGATTCACTTAATACCTTCTTAGTTTTAGTTTTTGTAGCTTCATTCAGTACTGAAGGAAGATACTTGTTGAATGCGTTTTGTAAATCTGCCGTCTTGGTAGATTCCAGCAATGCATTCATTACTGATTTGTGTTGTTTTGAAAGCGGTGCCATCATCTCATTCATGATTAGCTTACGCTCTGCTTTATCCACAGCCATACGTTCTGTACGTGCTGATTCTACAAGCTGAACTTCTTTTTCTGCAACGGCCTTGTTTGTTTCATCAAGTTTTGCTTTTAACTCGTCTACTTCTTTGTTCATTTTAGCAACTTCGGTACCTTCATTTAGGTAGCTGCCCATGAACTCTCCAGCAAACGTTTCAAATATCTTACGTCCAAAAGAATTTTCTTTTGCAACTTGTATATCCTCTTTAAGCGATGTTAACTCAGTCTTAATTGTCGACTCGAGAATGTTTTCCACTTTATTTGCCGCAGTTTCAATAAACTTGCGTTTAGTTTGTTCGATGACTTCTTTGCCTTCTTTTATCATTTTGACTTTTGCTTCAACTAGTGAGCGTTTGTCTTCATGAAACTCGTTTAGCTCTTTTGTGAGTTGTTCTAGAACAAAGCCTTCTAACTGTGCCATGTTCTTGTCTTGTGCCTCACGGTCTTCGCGAAGTTCATTAATTTCTTTGCGAAGTGTTTCCATCACAAAATCATCAAGAACATTTGAATGTTCCGTCATATGTTTGCGATATGCAACACGATCCTCAGCTAACTTAGCTTTGTCTGCTTGGAACTCTTCAAGTTCTTTTGCAATAACTTCGCCAATCATTGTGTCCATTGCTTCTACGATTTGCGATTTGTCATTTTCATAACGTTCTGCAAACTCTTCACGTAGTTCTGAAGCAACTTCTTCACGTAGTTCAGATTGCTTAGTTTCCCAAGCCTCTGAAATTGAAGATCTAACCTCTTCCGAGAGCTTTCCGGAGCTTAATAGTTCATCTATTGAGTGAGCCATATTAATCTCTCCTATACCTTAGGTTCTCTATAAATTGCGTCACTTCTTCTTGGAGGTAACGCTGTGCTCGATCGTCGTGCTTAACTGCAGAAGCAACATCCAGTAACACATTACCCCGTTTATGATTCATAATTCTTTCATAAATTGGATCGGGATAAGCATCTGGAGCACTTGGATTAGCAACAATGTCCACGGTAATAATTTCAAATTCTTTAACATGACCGTCTTCATTTACGTTGCCACTGCCTCTGCTTGACACGCCTAGTTTGACTCCTGACTCCAAAAGGGTTTTACAAATGTTTCCCATTGGAGTTGGAAGGATTTTAAGTTTGCCGATACCGTTGTTACCTGAAACATCCATCTCTGTAATCATGTGTGACACACGATCGAGATTGATATTAAGGTCGTCTGGGTGATCAGCTTCACCTAATACTGAATATCCACCTTTAATTTTTTCATTGATTGCTTTAACAGCATGATGAATTTCTTTGGCTGGATAAATTCTATTGTTTTGATTTCGTACATCGCCTTCAATAAAGATACCCTTCATATACAGGCTTTTCCCACCGTTAGCTTCTTCAATTGCTTCGGTGACAATGTTTGCCTGATTAAATGTTAGGTGCTCAATAATTGCTGACATATTACTTCATCGCCCTTACTGGACCAGTGCTTGATGTTGTTTCACGCTTTGGAGCTGGTGCCGCACTTGGCGAACCTGCTTCTTGTGGTCCTGTAACACCCATGTCTTTAGCTGCTGGCGCTTTGCCACCTGCTTCTGCTGAGCCACCTGCGATGTCAACTGGCTTGGCGTCTGACATTGATTTGTCACCTGGGCCAACTGGTGAATGTGCACCGTCGTCGCCTGCAGAGTGTGATACACTTACTGCTGACATTGATGCGCCTTCTTCAACTGCTTCAACTTCGTCATCGTCTGACTCTTCTGATTCAAAAGCAACTTCTTCTTCCATTTCTGGCTCTTCAGCTGGTTCTTCATCCATCATGTCAGCAAATGCTGCACGTAGTTCTGCAATTGCGTCTTCGACATTTGCTAGAGCTTCTTCTGGTTCTGCGGCTTCTTCGCCTTCTTCACCTTCGTCGCCCATTGGCATTTCCATGTCCATTTCTGGCTCATCATCTTCGCCATATACTTCTTCAGCTTCAATTTCATTTTCCGCTGTTTCGATGTCGTCTAAAAAGTCTGCTTCTGCATCGTAGTTGTCGATGCCTTCTTCAACTTCAACATCATATGTTTCGTCTAGGTCTTCTTCTTGGATATCTTCTTCCACTGATTCATCACTCTCTGAAAGTGACGCCCAATGGTTTTTTGCTTTTTCAACAAATACATCGTGTAAAAGGTCTGACGCTTTTTCACGATCTTCGTTAACTAGATATTCAAGGACCTTAACTAGTGAATCCTTATGATTGCTCATTTTATATCTCCTTAAAATATTCAGGCTTACCATTACTGGTTTACAAGTATTATTTATTACCAATACGTTTTACCATAGAAAAAAGGCGTAAAAACTGTACTTTTTGGTGAAAATACCAAGATAAGTACTTTTTACGCCTTAAATTTTATAAATTTGTTACTATTGTGCTGCAGGTCGTTTGTAGATTTGTTGTACTCTACTAGTCCTTTGCGCATGTTCTGTCTTGTGAATTTCACGTTGTTTACGTAGTCTATTAATATGTTTTAGTGTTAATCTACTGCGTCGAACATCGTCTATTTTACGATTTGAATACTCGTTATCTTCATCTTCGTAATACTCTACTAAAAATTCATTACTGCGCATTGTCATCTCCTCCTGATGGTGCTGTTGTATTTTCTACACCACTAATTGGTGATTCGCCAGAATCTGTATCGCCAGCTTCTATATCACCCATATCAGGTACTTCGTCACCACCAATGTCAAATCCACGCACGCCTACGCTTCCAAGACCTGGATCGCTTTCTGCACTTGGTGTTACTCCTGATTTGTTTTCTTCTATCCACATTTCTTCATTCTTGAGGATTTCATCTTCTGTAAGACCAAGGTACTTGCTTAACATAAATCGTCTACTTAGATAATCGACACCCTCAAGTGATCCAAATACGTTTGCTCTTGCGGCATGTACTTCGATTTCTTTGTATTCACTAAAGCTCTGTGGTTCTACAAATTTAAGTTCAAAGATACTACTATCAATGTTAATACCTTTGTTCTTCATAAACAGTTTAAACTCGTTATCAAATACTGGTACAATGATGTTTTGCAGTCTCTGACAATATTGGTTAAATCTGTACTCTTGAATAAATGCTGTGCCTACTCTACCATCTACATAACTTGCTGTACCATCTTCTGGTCCAGTTGGTAAGTAACTACTAGGTACACGCAATGCTCTAAGCATTTTATTTGTAAAGTAACGCAGGTCATCAATCTGTCCTAAGTTTTCACCGCCTGGTAAAACTTCAACTTTAGATCCACGTCCTTCTGCTGTTTGGGCAAAAAAGTAATCTTCCATGATTGACAGCGGGTTATACGCTGCATCCATAATACTACTGCCACCGCCTGTTTTACTTGGAATACGTTTTTGATGTATTTCGTTTTTCACACGTTCAACAAAACCCATAGCTTTGTTTGGTGGCATATTACCAACGTCTACATAAAACACACGGCGTTCAGGTGCACGTTGCACTCTATAGATAATAATACTATCTTCTAGTAGTTCTTTTTGTTTATAAGTTTTGAAGATAGGATCTAGGATACTTGCACCAAATGGGAATTCGCTATCCATACCTTCTGTTAATGCGGCATGTACAATGTGTGTTGCATCAACGTTGTATTCTTGAATATTTCCCAAACTGTTAGCATACTCTGCACCACTTGCACCATAGCCGTTACGGTCAATAGTTTGTCCTCGCATCATACTGTTTACAGTAGTGTGAGAATCACTGTGTCTAACTGGCTCGCTTACAGTTTTGTTTTGCATGTTTAAATCAATGTTCTTTAAAACATACTGCTCTGGTTCTTTACCCTTTGCTTCGTTAACAATAACTTTAGTAACATCAACTGGATTTACATAATACATTTCCCAAGTTTCTGGATCACGGATAAAAAATTGATCACCATACTTAACTGCATTACGGAATGTTCTAAAAATTCGTTTATCCCAGTCTTGTAACTTACACCATTGTCGTAGTGTTTGCTCTAGAATCTTTGTTTCGCTTTCAGTAACATCTCCAACATACTTTAAACTAAATTGTAGCTGTGTTGTTTCGTCTGTTTGTGTGCTAAACTCACTGATAATATCAAGTGCAGCATTTACCTCACTATCCATGTCCATTTGGTCATATTGTGAATAACGTTCAACACGGTTAGGTTGACCGCTGTATACTTCAGGTAGCCAGCTTTGGAAACGACTAGACGTGCTAGGTTTCATTTCTTGACTTTGTCCTTGGTATACTGTAAAGTGCTTTTTCCAGCTCATTGATTTATCCTATGTTTCTTGTATTGTAACATGTATTTATCCAGTTGTCAAGGTATCTATTAATTAGAACTTGTTGTACTAGTTTTGATAGTTACCTGAGAAAATGCACCATTTTCAACTTTCATAATTGTTACTGGCATAGGGTTCTCAGGTCCGATTTCTTTTTCGCCTATTTTCATTGCAACAACTCCTGCACCAGCACCTGCGGCGAACAGACCACCGATTCCGATACCGTTAAGAGTACCTGGATTGCCAAGATTTTGTCTACGGGCTGCATCAGGTCCGCTTACACCACCTTTGCGTAATCCAGGAAGAGCACCTGCAGCAACACCAGTAACGCCTAGTTGTTTTGCAATTGCCGCTATCAATAGTCCAATATTAAGAGTACGTTCTAATTTACCCGAACCGTCCACGTCTAACAATGATAATACACCTTGTGCACCACTTAATGCAGTAGTAAACTCAATTAAACCGTTCATAAATGTTTGAAACTTTTCTGAGTCTGGCAACCGTTCTAGCTGATTAATAAAATTAGCAAACTTATTTGAATCGTTTGGATTAATATCAAACGCCTTTAAATAACCATCTAGTAAGTTGTCTTTGATTTTTTGTGATGTTACTGTAAGTTGGTTAGCGATACCAGATAGTACAGCTTCACCTCTTGCAAGTGATGAATTAAGTTTTTCCAAGTTATCATTAACTAATGTAGAGGATTCAGCTTGTGAGTCTGCATTTGATGCAAATACTTCCATTCTTGCTGTTAATAATGCTATTGCACCCTCTTGCCCGGCGGCTGCTCGTGCTAAAATTCCGTCATCAACTTGTATGTTTTTAAATTGACCAGCTAATGCATCTGCGGCGGCGGCGATTTCAGTAGGATTAGCACCGGCCTGTACCATAGCTGCCATATCTTCAATACTACCACGTAAATTAATACCTTCAGCGCCAGCGGCGGCTGCTAATTGTGTAAATCCTTCGTTAAATTTATCTATTGGAACACCAGCCATTAAGTTTTTAACTGCTTGCATCATTAATGGCTGCGCTGTGGTACCCATTTGACTCATGCCTTCAGTAAGTGTCTTGAGTGAGTTTAGTTGGTCTTCATTCATTCTAGACATTGCGGCGGCATTAACGGCATCTCTTCTAAACTCGTTACGTGCTTTAATTCGGTCTTGGACATCTTGGCCTGTTAGTCCAGCCATAACTTCATTTAGCTTCATGTTTTCTTTTATACTATCAATCATGCCAGCTCTGGCACCTTCTTCCAAAAAGGTTTCATTTCTAGTAGCACGTCTGAGTTCAATTTCATCCACCAACAAAGCACTCATTTCTTTTGTGCCCATGCCAAAGAAGCCCATATCTCTTGACGCTTCACGCAGAGAATGGTTTAATCGCAAAAATTCATTTGTGCCTTGTTTACTGTTTTCACCTAATGATCTGATTGCCGCACCATTCTCAACAGTAAGTTTACTAAGTGTTTGCATGTCAAGACCAACTGCCGCTGCTCTACCACGAAGATCAACTAAATCTGCACCTAGTCCAGCACCAGTTCTACGTAATGCGCCCAGTGCATCTCCAAACTCTTCCATGATACCAAACAGTGTACCAAGTTGTGCACCCATTGCGGCAAAACCCATATTGCCCAGCAATCCTTGTTTACCGATCAGGTCAGATAGTTTACCAGTATCACCGGCTTGTTGCATGGCATTAACTGTATTGCTTGCTCCACGTCCAAGTGTATCCAGTGACAACTCAAGCCTTCTATTTTGATTTTCTTGTTGTTTGGCGTTCTTTTGTATTTGGCTAGTTAACTGCTTGTTGCTTTTTATTTCATTCTGATCGTTTGATAGACTGATTCCCATTTTAGATGCAATTTGTTGAAGAGCATCTGTTTGTTTTTGTGATTGGATTAGTACATCTTGTTGTGTTGCTTCCATAGCAAAATCCGGTACTGTAACCGGAACACTCTGCCCACCAAAAGGTATATTTACTATTGCCATTAACTACTCACTTTATTAGATAAATAACTTATATATGTATTTATAGGAAGATTATGACAGACCCACTACTAGACTTTTACAGACACAAAGAGATGTACATAAAACTGCCTACCGAGGGCAAATGGTACACATCTAACATTAAAATGTCCGATCAAAATGAGATTGGTGTTATGCCTTTGAGCTTCAAAGACGAAATGTTACTGAGTATTCCAGATAGTGTATATAACGGCGAAAGTTTATTTGAGATACTTAAAAGTATTGTACCTGACATGGAAAATCCATATGAGATCATGCTACCAGATGTAGACGTTATCTTATTGGCAAGCCGAATTAATAATAACGAAGAAGGTACACTCAGAACAGAAGCAAAATGCCCACACTGTGAATCAACTGAAGAATATGAGATAAAAATAATAAACATCCTCAATCAAATAAAACCAGTAAACAGTATTGAGATCGAACTTAGTAACGGACTAACTATTATTTTTAAACCAAATAGTTTGAAATCTATAACAAGTAATCAGATCAGGATAACTGAAAATGCACAATTGCTACAACAGTTAGAAAACGAAACTGATCAATTAAAACAGCATGAAATCTTTCAGCAAAGTTTAGAGCGATCAACAGCAGCAAGTATGATGATCCTTGCAGACAGCATCGAAAAAATTATCACACCATCCACTGAAGTTATTGACAATATAACATCAATACTTGCTTGGCTATCTAATAGTGACAGCATAACAATCAAAAAACTACAAGAAATTAACCAACAGATCAATGCCAATGGTATCGACAAGGAGTTTAAGTTTGAATGTAGTAATGAAGAATGTGGTAAAAAGTTTAAAAGTGCAGTGGAATTTAACCCAACTTTTTTTTTCACAAACGACTCGTGATTAGCCCAGAATCGGCGCAAAGTATGGTTGATAAAATGACCAAAGCAAATCGAGACCTACGAAAACAAGTATATGATATTGTATTGTACAGTGAGGGTGCATTTAGAGTAGACGAATTGTACCAGATGCCATTATCCCAACTAAGTGAAATTATGGACGCATTCACAGAGAAAAGGGAAAAAGAGAAAGAAGCAATAGACGCCATGCAAAGCAAAAACACTCGAAAATTTTAATCTGAAGTGTTCATTTATATCTATGTAAGTTATATCTTTATCTGATGTCTTACGACATCATCAATCTTCACTATCGTTCGATTGAATTATTTCATTCGATAACATTAGAAAACGTATATTATATCATGATTGATATAATTGATTATTACCATGATCTAAAGTCGCACTTAGCCTGATACGGCCAAGCACGACAAAAGATTCTGATATTACCAGTCACCTTGTACACCTTTATAGCAAAACTAGTAAACTAGCAGAGGCGGTTGTGCTGTACCCCTTTACATGCTGCTTTCAACGCAAGCTACTGAGTCGCAATAAAGGCTACGTACTCAGAAATACTTCCAGGTTGTAATAGCTCAACAGAGCCTGGTCATTTGGTTTGTTCGCCCTCAAGTAAGATTCCGAGCTAGTGTTTCTCTAGCCCTCAATACTATGGTTTCAAGGAGGGTATGTTATTTTTGATTGATTCTTTAAGAGCCTGAGATCCGCCAATGCGGACATTTATTATGCCATTATAGTATTCATCAGTGAGTAAAACCTCTCTGTCGAATTGTTCTTTTGCCTCAAGGTAGGAAAGTTGGCCACGTGTTGTACAAAAATATAAGATTTCTCTACTAAAGTTTTCTGGGCCTAATTCGTCTACGTCTGCCTGTAGTTTGTCTGACGATCCCCAATAGTCTCGCCAATCACTTTCTACTAATGATTTTCTTTTTCTCTTTTTGCCTTTAAGTGGTGGCCTAGTTTTTTTGAACTTGGCTAATTTTTTGCCTATGTATTTTTTATCGTTAGTCAGATTTGTAATGATGTATACAAAACCAATATAATCGTCTGGTATCTCTTCAACAAGGATACCATGGTGTGTCCAATGCATACGTACTATATATCATTTATCATCAAAATCTACTGATTATGGTATTAAAAATGCCGTTTTATGTGCCTTTGAAGTATTTCGTGTGTTTCTTGCCAGTTAGTTACATTGTGTGAGATGCCATTATCAAGTTCGTTAATTGCCATTGCCAGTGTGTAGTCGTTGCCATTGGGTGTAATTTTATCGCCAAAAAAGTGTATAATATCTGATGTTTCGAAGTATTGTAGTATTTGTGCCTTGTCTTTGCCTTTTTGTATTATGTCGATACTTACTTTGCCACCAACCACTGCAGATGATTTGTAGCCAAATAGATCGGTAAATTGTTTTACAATTGATTTACGTTCATTACGATCATTGTCCCAATTGTGATATGCTTGGCGGTCCATTAAGCTACTGTCTCTTGCAATAACACTAAAGTTTGCACAGCCAATTCGTTGTTCTATATTGTGATGTTGACTAACTGTCTTATCAAAAAACTTACTATCTTCAGCTTTTTCCATCAAAAACCAATATTCTTCTCCTGATAACTTCCATGTACTTTTGTACCTGTCTTCATTATCTTGCATGACATGATTTCCACTACTTAAAAATAGTGTATCGAATTTATCAGTAAGTTCTTTTCCAAGTTGTTGTTCAACCTTTGCATAGTCACTGCCAGTACAGATACTGCACGAGTACTTGTCAGTAAACTCATGCATAAAATCTTTAAACTGTGTGTCAATATGCTCTCGGGCATTAGTTAGTGTGCCATCGAGATCAAAAATATAATTAGTCGTCATCTATAACTCCATTATTATACATTTTGGCCCAAATGTCAATCGGTAATTCGCCTTCATCACGTAAATTTTTACGTTTTATATCAGGCATGTTAAAATCCTCAAGTGTGATTGTCGATCCAGTGTATGTTGGCGAAGAAGTATTAATAGTTAAAGTGTCGGTAACATCATTAGACACAGCAATACTATAATCACTAGTACTATCAATTGTGACAGTTGGTGTTACACCTGAAAAGTAGTCGTCTTCCATTATCCGTCTCCATATAATTTGTACCAAATATCAATTGGTAATA
>ENA-UZWU01010980-UZWU01010980.1-metagenome-genome-assembly--contig:-Day-4--1m-contig-10980_pt1 | contig 15676 bp, 9 predicted proteins | sample MGYA00260345_ERZ794905 | MGnify/ENA metagenome assembly ERZ794905
ATCTGATAAGGGGAAAAGTCCGTTTTCGGCATGAGGGAGCGAGGAATGAAAAGTTACGTCAAAATCGGAAAGCGGTTGATCAGGCCCTAAAATTTCATCAACTTTATCCGTTAAGTTAATAGACTGTGAAAAACCTGTAAAGGCTGAACCATCCGATTCGTCATCACATATTTCCAATGGGGTTACTGTATTGACTTTGGGTAGAGGGTTGACGATAAGGTCAAAGGATTTGTACGGATTGATACATCCAGTTAATTCGTTTTCTACGCGCACATAGATAGTTTGTTGGTCTTTAACAGTATTGATGAATGGAGATGCCTGTGGATTGGCACAATTTTCAGCTTCGGTGGGTGATAAATGATACGTGACCTTGTAATCATTAGGTGGAAGGGTTCCTAATAGGTTGGATTTTTGACTTTCTAAATCAAAACCGCCTACGAGCCCGTTGTATCCGTCTCCATCATCATCATTGTCACACATTGACATATCGGGAGGATTCTGAACCGTTGGTATTGGTAACACGTTAAGCGTTATATGATGTCCCAATCCCAAGCAGTCATTATCTAACTTACTATCGACACGAACGTATATATTTTGAGTGTTTGGATAACCAATATTGCGGTAATTAGATGGGTCATTAATCTTATTATTCTCTGCCAACGCATCGGCTTCGTTTCTGTAGTACGCTATTACAAGCTGTTGACTGGTAGGAAATAGACTCGTAATTTCGCTTGTCACACTGCTAAAATCAAAAGTAGCAATTCCGTCTATGTCGTTATTATTTGCATTGTCATTTCCATTGGTGTCTAAAAAATCATCACAAACTTCAAATGTCCTTTGAAAAGAGGGGGCGATTGCTGTGGTGGATACCGTCAAGTCTATCGTTGCCACTCTAGAACACAATTTGTTTGACTTTATCACAACCCAAACTTTATCAGTAGTTTGAGTTATGTTGGTATAAGCTATGGGGTTAGAAATAGGATCAAATTCACTAGCAGCATCCGTCGAATTTTTGTAGTAAATAAAAGTTTCGTTTGCAGCATTTGATGAAATTTTAGTATTGGCCTCTGTCAGATTAAAAGCAGCATATCCATCGGTATCGTCATCGCATTGTTTAAGGGTAGTTGACACAACCGTTGGGAGCGCATAGACGACTAAGTTAAAAGAAACAGTCTTAAAGCAATCAGCGTTGTTAACATCTTCAATTCTGACAATAATAGGCTGCAGATTAGCCGTTTCATTGGTATAGTTTGAACTGTTACTTATGGGGTTGCTTTTTGAAGTTGCTTCAGAAAGGCTTCGGTAGTACGAAAAATTTACCTTGGCTAGATCAGCCGAAGCTACTATTTCTAAATTTTTTGAACCTAAATCAAACCCAACATATTTTCCATCAATATCGGTTCCACTTGCCACATCGTCACACACTTCATAGTCGGTAGGAGCTGATACCAGTGGAACTTCATATTTAGAGATTGTAAATTGTGAACTGGCTACACAGTTGGTGCTTTCTTTATTGCGAACCTGAACATATACAGTTGATGAACTGGAACTTAACTCGAAATTGGAAGAGGTTGTTATTCTGTTTTGGTACAAACTGTCACTAAAATAAACAACCTCAAACATTGTATCGGGCTGTCCAGCGAGAATTTCAGTATCTTTTTCGGTCAAATCATAAAACACCTTTCCATCATTATTATCATCGCAACTATTAAAGGGTGCTATTGTTACAGCAATAGTTGGGGCAGTTACAAATTCAATAAACACTTCATCGGATGCCACGCAGGATGCACCGTTATTTATTTCTAGTTTATAAGTTCCATCACCCAAATCTGCCAAATAGGTTTTTGAGTTTTCGCCAGGAATTACCACATTGTCTTTATACCAAGTATAAGAAGTTGAGGCAATGTTTGATTCCAGTAACTGAGCAGATCCACATGCCGCAGAATTGGTAGTTTTTAAAAAATCACTTCCTAAATCCAACCCTAAATTAAAACTGCCAGCTTCTAAAAAAACGGCGGTGTCGAATTGATCATCTGACGCATCAGCAACCACCAGTTTTATGTGATACACTTCGTTAGGAACAACGGTAGCTCGAGCTGTCAGAACAGTTGTTCTACCATCGTAATTAGTATCTCCCATATTATAACCAGCAAAATAGGTTTCATTTTCCGCAGCACATCCATCAATTATTTCAGGATGAACATTGACCACACTAACAGGAATGGTGGTTTCTGGAATTACTGCTAAATTTTGATACAAAGGATCTCCTTGTTTTTTTAATAAAAAAGCAAAACTATCCGAAAACGCACAAGGAAATGTTCCTTGATATTCTTCGGACGCCATAAGGTAACGAAAACTGATTTCCGAGGAAGAAGGTACAAAATCAAATTCTATGAAAGTGGCATTTTGAAGCGGTTCGGTAATGGCTAACGCATTGGCTAAGTCAGAGTCACCGCCCCAATTGATATCGGTATGACTTAGGTCACTAAAGTTACTGGTGTTCCCTGCGTCATAAGCTATACCGGAAGTCAATACAACACCTTGCTCAAATGGAAATGGACTTCCAGGCAATTTATTAAAAAAACCATAGCTCTTTCCTCTATTATCAGATGCCGATCCATTTGTCTGCGAATCAAAATTACTTACGTTCGCACAATCCCCTGAAATTAAAATCTCTTTAATTAATTCTTGAGGAGTATATAAAGAAGTCGCCTCTCCATCTTTATTGATTTCTAAAATTTGTGCATGAATGGAAATTGTAGAAAAAATTACCAAAAGAAAAGCTATGAAAGGAGTTTTAAAAAACATTTATTTTAAGGCATTAAAGAATATTTAAATATAGATAATTGTAAATAAAATTATCAACTATTTTGAATCTTAATTAAAAATGGAAAAACAGTATCTTTACACTATGAATCCTGTTTTACAAACTCCTATAGATTATTTAAAAGGTGTTGGACCAAATCGAGCGGAATTACTTCGATCAGAATTGGGGATTCACACATTTCAAGAATTATTACATCTTTTTCCCAATCGCTATATTGATCGCAGTCAGTATTTTCATATCAATGAACTGCAACGTACCAATGCTGAAGTTCAAATTGTTGGAAAGATTACCCATTTAGAAACGGTTCCTCAAAAAAGAGGCAAGCGTTTAGTAGCTCATTTTGAGGACGAATCCGGTTCAATGGAATTGGTTTGGTTCAAAGGACATCAGTGGATTCAGAAAGGAATAAAGCTTCACATACCCTATGTGGTTTTTGGAAAACTGAATTGGTACGGAAACAAATGCTCAATCGCCCATCCCGAACTTGAATTGCTCTCCGATCACGATCAAAATTTACAATCTGCTATGCAACCCGTGTATCCTTCGACAGAAAAACTAAGCAGTCGAGGTGTGAGCAATCGCGTGATTCGTCAAATCATGCAGCATTTGTTTTTGGAAGTAAACGGTCAGTTTGAAGAAACCCTTTCCAGCACTATAAAAGAACGATTATTGCTAATTGACAAAAACGAAGCACTTCTCAACATTCATTTTCCAAAAAATCAAAACCTTTTGGCTAAAGCACAATACCGTTTGAAATTTGAAGAATTCTTTTTTATTCAGATGCAGTTGGTATTGAAAAATGCACATAGAAAACATAAAATAAAAGGGTTTCATTTTCCTGTTGTCGGTAATTTGTTTCATTTATTTTATGAAAATCATTTACCTTTTGAGCTTACCAATGCCCAAAAAAGAGTATTGAAAGAAATTCGCTACGATTTTGCAAGCAAAGCACAAATGAATCGGCTGTTGCAAGGCGATGTGGGTTCGGGCAAAACCATTGTAGCACTATTAGCCATACTAATGGCGCTAGACAATGGGTTTCAAGCCTGTTTGGTAGCTCCTACAGAGATTTTAGCACAACAACATTTTGCGGGCATACAAGAGCTTTTAAAACCCATAAATGTTTCCGTTTCCTTACTAACAGGTTCCGTAAAAAAGAAAGAACGGTCTCAAATCCATTCTGATTTGCAAGACGGTTCGTTGTCAATACTTATTGGAACTCATGCTGTTTTTGAAGATACCGTTCGTTTTAAAAATTTAGGACTGGCGATTATCGACGAACAACATCGTTTCGGAGTTGCACAGCGCTCAAAACTGTGGAAAAAAAACTCCATTCCACCTCATGTATTGGTAATGACAGCTACCCCAATCCCACGTACCCTGGCTATGAGTGTTTATGGTGATTTGGATATTTCTGTAATTGACGAACTACCACCCGGCCGAAAAGTAATAAAGACCGTTCATCGATATGACAGCAATCGTCTGAAGGTGTTTCGATTCATTCGAGAAGAAATTAAAAAAGGCCGACAAGTATATGTTGTTTATCCGCTTATCAAAGAATCCGAGACCATGGATTACAAAGATTTAATGGACGGTTACGAGAGTTTGAGCAGAGAGTTTCCCCTACCCGACTATCAAATTAGTATTGTACATGGACAAATGAAGTCCGAGGACAAAGAATACGAAATGAACCGCTTTGTAGAAGGAAAAACACAGATGATGGTTGCCACAACAGTCATTGAAGTTGGTGTAAACGTTCCCAACGCTTCTGTAATGGTAATTGAAAGTGCAGAACGATTTGGGCTTTCTCAACTCCACCAACTACGAGGACGTGTGGGGCGAGGCTCCGATCAAAGTTATTGTATTTTAATGTCTAGCCATAAATTGGGAGATGATGCCAAAACCCGCCTACAAACTATGGTCCGTACTCAAGATGGATTTGAAATCGCTGAAGTTGACCTCAAGTTAAGAGGACCGGGAAACTTGCTAGGAACCCAGCAAAGCGGTGTGCTTCATCTACAAATTGCCAATATTGTTAAAGACAAAGATATTTTATCGCTGGCTCGATCTGAAGCGCAATTACTCATTAGAAATGATGCCTCAATGACTCAAGAAGAAAATCAATCCATTCGCAAGGCATATGCTGCTTTGGTAAAACATAAAAATATTTGGAAATACATCAGTTAGACATTCCTATCTAACTCTTAAGAATCGTATATTTGACAAAATTTTTGAATCCGTATGAAGATTTCTTACAACTGGCTTAAACAGTTTATTAATATTGAATGGGACGCCGAAAAGGCGGGAAATTTATTGACCGACTTAGGATTGGAGGTAGAAGGAATAGAAACTTATGAAAGTCTTAAAGGAGGCCTTCAAGGTGTAGTAGTAGGAAAAGTTCTCAGCTGTAAAAAACACGACAACGCTGACAAACTTAAAGTCACTACTGTTGATATAGGAACTGAAAATCACGTTCAAATTGTGTGCGGAGCTCCCAATGTATCCAAAGGACAAACAGTCGCTGTGGCTACCTTAGGAACAACGCTCTACGATGAAAATGGAAGTCCTTGGAAAATTAAAAAAAGTAAAATACGCGGCGTAGAAAGTTTGGGAATGATTTGTGCAGAAGACGAATTGGGGCTAGGAACTTCTCACGATGGAATATTGGTCTTGGACGATACATTATCAGCAGGAACACCGTGTGCTGAAGTTTTTGAAATCGAAACAGATGCTGTCTTTGATATTGGGCTCACTCCCAATCGATCAGATGCTATGAGTCATTTTGGCGTTGCCAGAGACTTAAGAGCTGGATTGCTTCAACAAGACCTACAATTGGAGCTCATTACGCCTCCTATCAGTAGTTTTCAAGTAGAAGACAGAAGCTTAAAGTTCAAAATAAAAGTTGAGGATAAAAATTTAGCGCCCAGATACTGTGGAGTAAGTCTATCAGGTATTACTATTTCAGAATCCCCATCTTGGTTAAAAAATAGATTGAAAGCCATAGGAATCAATCCAAAAAATAATGTTGTCGATGCCACCAATTATGTAATGCACGAATTGGGGCAACCGCTTCATGCATTCGATGCCAACAAATTACCCTCACAAGAAATTCAAGTAAAAACCCTTCCTTCTGGAACAAAATTTACTACTCTTGATTGAGTCGAAAGAGAACTTCACGAAGATGATTTAATGATCTGCTCCGATGATCGACCCTTGTGTATTGCTGGAGTTCTCGGTGGAATGGATTCGGGTGTAACAGAAAACACCTCGCAAGTTTTTCTTGAAAGTGCCTATTTCAATCCTGTTTCTATTCGAAAAACAGCCAAAAGACACTCCATCAACACAGACGCCTCTTTTCGATTTGAAAGAGGAATCGACATTGAACTTACAGAATATGCGTTGAAACGTGCAGCTATATTGATTAATCAATTGGCGGGGGGAACCATAACCAGTGACGTTATTGATGAATACACTGTTAAGTTTGAAGAAACACAAGTGGTTTTAAACTTTGATAAAATCACCAAAATGATTGGACAAGAAATCCCAAGAGAAACCATCAAATCTATTTTGACCTCTTTGGATATAAAAATTAATAATGTTACCGAAGCCGGTATCGGCGTAATTGTCCCTTCTTACCGAGTCGATGTTACTAGAGAAGCAGATTTGGTAGAGGAAATTTTGCGAGTTTATGGATACAACAATATTGAGTTTTCAAAAAAAATAGCGACTTCGCTTATATTTTCTGATAAAATCAACTTGCATCAAATTGAAAATCGAATGGCTGATCAATTGATCTCTCAGGGATTTTTTGAGATGATGAACAACTCATTAACCACTCCCGACCACAACAAAGAAGTAGCGGAAATGGTAACGATGCTCAACCCATTGAGCCAAGATTTGTCTGTAATGCGAACTTCCCTCCTATTTCAATCATTGGAATCCATCGCTTATAATTTGAATAGAAAGCAACAAGATTGTAAGTTTTTTGAATTTGGAAAAACATATTTCCCCGCCCAAGAAGGATACACAGAGCACAAACATTTGGTGCTGGCCATTACTGGAAACCAAACAGCAGAAACTTGGACTCAAGAAAACCTAAAAAGCAATTTCTTTTATTTGAAAGGAGTTGTAGAAGCATTAATGGTTCGATTGGGGATTCGATGTAAAGAACAGCCCACGAATTCCAAGGAGTTTTCAGAAGGAATTGATTTTGTTTACAATAAAAAAATAATTGCTTCATTGGGATTAGTAGCTTCTCACTTGACGAATCCATTAGGGATAACTCAGCAAACCTTATTTGCTGATTTGCAATGGGATGTGGTCATTGAAGCCTTAAAACACACTAAGACAAAATTCAAACACATTCCTAAAAACCCTGCTGTTCGAAGAGATTTTGCACTGCTTTTAGACAAAGAAATAGCTTATAAGGACTTATACGATACTGCATATAAAACAGAACGCAATCTTCTAAAAAGTGTTTCCCTATTTGACGTTTACGAGGGGAAAAACCTTCCAGAAAACAAAAAATCGTATGCGTTAAGCTTTACACTTCAGGATCAGAACAAAACCCTAACCGACAAGCAAGTTGATAAGGTTATGAATAGCATTCAATCAGAATTTGAAAAATCTTTTGGAGCACAACTCCGTTAGCATAAACAAACACAATATGTCCACTCCCAAATTTAGTCTCGTTTTCACAGGAAACATGATGGATGTCCTAAAGATCGTTGAAGCTTTAGAAGTAAAGGATATTCACCCCATTATTAAAGACGAATCAGAATCTGCTCGTTTGGCGGGTTTTGGATCGCACTCACAACTGCAACAAGTTTGGGTGCATGAAGATGAATACGAAACAACTAAGAAGCTTATTGAAGCTTTATAGAAAAATTTCTCCTTTCAAATACGGAACGGCTTTTCCGCTGATAGCAACACGTTTTCCCAAATCCTGACACTCCAAATACCCTCCTCTTTTGGATAATTGTCGAGCAAATAATTGTTTAGTACCAAGTTTGTTTGACCAGTAGGGAATTAATTTTGTATGCGCAGAGCCTGTAACAGGATCTTCATCTACGCCGCAATTGGGAGCAAAAAAACGTGAAACAAAATCAACAGAATTACCGGGTGCGGTAGCTATAACTCCTCGCCATCCACATCGAGAAAGTTTTCCAAAATCAGGAGAAAGTGCTTCGATCTGTTTTTGATTTTTATAAACCAACATACAATCGTCTTTTCCTTTGTAACTTTCCATAGGAACGGTTCCCATAGCTTCTAGAAGTTCTTTTGAAGGACTCATAGAATCAACAAAGTCTGCGGGGAAGTTTAGGGTGAATAAGTCGTTGTTTTTGGCAACGCTCAACGCACCGCTCTTGGGAGAATAAAAGTCGATTATCGTCGCTTGCTTGTCATAGTAAGTGAATATCACAAAAGCAGACGCCAGAGTAGCATGACCGCACAAATTGACTTCAAACATTGGGGTAAACCATCGAATTTGGTATAAGTTATCCTTTTTAACAACAAAAGCCGTTTCCGACAAATTGTTTTCCATAGCTATTTGCTGCATGAGCGTATCATCTAGCCACGCGTCGAGAACACAAACTGCGGCAGGGTTGCCAGAAAACAATTCGCTTGCAAAAGCGTCAATCTGATACAGGGTAAGTTTCATATGTCAAGATGTAGTTTCGTATAAATATACGAAATCAATCTAGGAATACATACTGGCACGAAGTTCCTTCACCTTAGGATCGGTCATATACTCGTCAAAAGTCATGTATCGATCAATAGCCCCTTTGGGAGTTAACTCAATAATGCGATTTCCAACAGTTTGAGCAAATTCGTGATCGTGTGTGGTTAAGATTACATTTCCTTTAAAATTTTTCAACGAATTATTAAAGGCAGTAATCGACTCCAAATCAAGGTGGTTGGTGGGTTCGTCAAGCAATACAACGTTGGCTCTGGTCATCATCATTTTAGACAGCATACAGCGAACTTTTTCACCACCAGACAATACATTGGAAGTTTTAAACGCTTCTTCACCGCTAAAAATCATCTTTCCTAAAAATCCGCGAATATAAACTTCCTCGCGTTCTTCCTCGCTGTTTGCCCATTGTCTGAGCCAATCAATTAAAGTCAAATTGTTGTCAAAAAAATGCGAGTTATCAATCGGCAAATAAGACTGGTTGGTCGTAATTCCCCATGCGAATTTTCCCGAATCGGGCTCTTGGTTCCCAGTAACAATTTGGTAAAATGCGGTAGAAGCTCTTGAATCTTTTGAATAAATGATGGTTTTATCTCCCTTTGCCAAGTTGATGTCAACACCCGAAAAAAGGATATCACCGTCCAAGCTAGAGGAAAGTCCTTCAATATTTAAAATTTGGTCACCTGCTTCGCGTTCGCGCTCAAATATGATGGCGGGATATCTTCGTGATGAAGGTTTTATATCGGCAATATTGAGTTTGGAAATCATTTTTTTACGCGAGGTAGCTTGTTTAGACTTGGCTACGTTTGCGCTAAATCGGGCAATAAACTCTTCCAGTTCCTTTTTCTTTTCTTCCGCCTTTTTGTTTTGTTGAGCTCGCTGACGTGCCGCCAGTTGACTGGATTCGTACCAAAAGGTGTAGTTTCCTGAATAATGATTTATTTTTCCAAAATCGATATCTGAAATGTGCGTACAAACCGCATCAAGAAAGTGCCTGTCGTGCGATACAACAATAACGGTATTGTCGTAATTTGCCAAGAATTTTTCAAGCCAAGAAATGGTTTCAAAGTCCAAGTCGTTGGTAGGCTCATCCATAATAAGCACATCGGGATTTCCAAACAATGCCTGAGCCAATAAGACTCGAACTTTTTGTTTTCCATCCAAATCCTTCATCAAGGTGTAATGAAGTTCTTCTTTGATTTCAAGATTGGAAAGCATCGTAGCAGCTTCGCTATCGGCGTTCCATCCATTCATTTCTTCAAAAAGTACTTGCAGTTCCCCTACTCGATCTCCATCAGCGTCTGAAAAATCTTCTTTTGCATAGATATCATCCATTTCTTTTTTGATACTATACAAAGGCTTGTTTCCCATCATTACTGTTTCCAAAACCGTATGTTCATCGTAAGCGTTGTGATTTTGTTCAAAAACCGACATCCGCTTTTCAGGCTCCAAATGTACCGATCCCGAGTTGGGTTCCAATTGTCCGGAGAGGATTTTTAAAAATGTGGATTTACCCGCCCCATTGGCACCAATAATTCCATAACAGTTTCCTTTGGTGAAAGTTACATTGACGTCATCAAACAAAATCCGTTTTCCAAATTGGACGGATAGATTGGAAACATTTAGCATAGTTGTCTTATTTTGAATTTGTATAAGTTTGGCAAAAGTAACAAAAATGCCGCATTTTGCCGTGTCTTTTGAAACTTAACTTTAACGTGTTTTTAACACTGTTGGTGCTTCAACATTGTTACATTTGGATTGTCAAAACAGAGCATCTTGAAACGGACATTTATAATTTATGATTCGTTTTATTGCTAAAATTTAAACAAGTGCAAAGACTTTTACTGTTTTTTTGTGGTTTACTTGCAGTTGGATGCGGATCAGAATCCAAAAAATCGACCTATTTCGGTGGGAAAATCCTCAAGCCGACAGATTCGAGAGTCTTGCTTTACGAGGATAATACGCTGATCGATTCGATACAGCTTCAATCCGATGGCACTTTTTTAAAACAAATCGATTCACTCTCTAGTGGGTTGTATAATTTTATTCACAAACCTGAATTCCAATACGTCTTACTTGAAAAAGGCGACAGTCTTTTGGTGCGTATCAACACCATTGACTTTGATGAATCGCTTGTGTATTCTGGAAGAGGCGCTGTCAAAAATAACTTTTTAATCAATCTATTTCTTCAAATTGAGGCAGACAATGCGTCTATTCAACGCTATTATCAGCAAGCTCCCTCCAAATTCAAAAATCATATTGAATCTTTAGTTGAATTTCAATTGAATCAGCTTCGGGAGCTCGTTCAATCGAACAATATTTCTGACTTTTCGCAGTCCATCCTCAAAGCCGCCGTGTATTACAATTATTACACCAATATGGAGCAATACCTTCAGCTGCATCGTGATCATTCAGATTGCAAACACCTAAATGCATTGGACGATGCATTTTACAGTTACAGGAGCCAATTGGACTTGAACGATGAAATTTTAAGCGGTTTCCGCCCCTATTTGCGTTACATACTAAGGCGGATTAATAACGAAGTGATTAGCGAACATCCCAACAGCACCTCTGTTGCTTTGTTTCAACAGAATCGATTGCGGTTTATGAATCAATCGATCAAAGCTTCGGTTATAAAAAATAAAATTGCGCGGTATATTGCCTACGACTACTTGTTGAATCACCATACTATTTCGTCCAATGATGCCTTTTTAGAATTGTTTTATTCCTTGTCGGTTGGCGATGATATAAAAGATGAAATTAAACGTTTGGCAATCAATATTATGGGGTTACAACCCAACAAACCCCTGCCCAATCTGTTAGTAAGCGACATACATGGAAATCAACACATCCTTTCTAAGGTTCAAAACCGAATCCCAACAGTTTACTTTTTTTGGTCGTATGAGCAAAATGCGCACCAACTGGCTACGTTTTCACGCATTCGAAACTTATCGAAAAAACACCCTGCCGTTTCATTTGTGGGAATTAATATCAATCAAGACAAAAAACCTTGGAAACAAGCCCTACAATCCACACCAAAATTCAGAAACAATGTTCGGAATTTTCAGGTCGTTGACTTTGAAATTTTGAGTAAAAAACTTGTTTTATCAAATTTAAACAAAGTTATTTTCACCAACGCCAATCGCCAAATCATCGATGGATTTTCTAATATTATCGAAATAACCAATCATTTAGAGAAATAAAAAAAGCATGAAATTTATTCATGCCTTTTTTATTTGATTTTAATGGTAAATTTAATTCCCTTTGTTATAGTCTGCTAAAAATTGTTTGAAACCACTATCAGTAAGCGGGTGTTTTAACAGCCCTACGATTGAACTTAGCGGACCGGTCATTACATCCGATCCTATTTTTGCACAATCCAACACATGCATAGTGTGTCTTACAGAAGCCGCAAGAATTTGCGTATCAAAAGCATAATTGTCATAAATCGTTCGGATTTCAGCAATCAAATTCAGTCCATCCGTAGAAATATCATCCAAACGTCCAATAAACGGAGAAACATATGTTGCTCCTGCTTTGGCTGCTAACAATGCTTGTCCGGAAGAAAACACAAGCGTACAGTTTGTGCGAATGCCCTTATCAGAGAAATATTTTATTGCCTTAATACCGTCTTGAATCATAGGGATTTTGACGACAATTTGAGGATGCAATTTTGCTAAGGCTTCTCCTTCTTTTACCATTCCGTCAAAATCTGTAGCAATGACCTCTGCCGACACATCGCCATCAACAATGTTGCAAATAGCTACATAGTGTTTGAGAATATTTTCTTTTCCAGTAATGCCCTCTTTGGCCATAAGTGATGGGTTGGTCGTAACACCGTCAAGAACACCCAAAGCTTGTGCTTCTCTAATTTGATCCAAATTGGCAGTGTCAATAAAAAATTTCATACTTAGTGATTTTTAATTGTTAGTTATAAATTGTGGTGATTGAAAATCAATCGTTCAAATATGCTATCGGGTAAAATGCGCTTCAATATTATTGAAAATTTTTGAAAAAACGAGCCTGTTTTATAATGAATTTTTGGAGACTGTTGATTCATTATTTTTACAACAGCTTTGGCAACCTTTATGGGATCCAATCCTTTATCAACGTGCTGATTGATCAATTGAAGTGTATTTTGGTAGGAGTGTTCGTAGGGCGAACCTTTGATTACAGGAGCGTGAAAGCGCCGCTGGGCAATATCGGTAGCAAAATCTCCTGGAGCCAAGTTGGCTATACGAATTCCAAAATCTTTTGTTTCGGCTCGTAAACTTTCGGTGATTACTTCCAAAGCGCTTTTAGTGGCAGAATAAATCCCGCGATACGGCAATCCCATGTACCCTGCAATGGAAGTAATATTAATAATCAGGCCGCTGTGCTGAGCGCGCATATAAGGCAAAACGGATTTAATCATATCGATCGGTCCAAAGAAATTGACAGAAAATGCTTTGAGAATTTCCTCATGGGGCGTTTCTTCCACAGGCCCAGTTATGCCAATTCCAGCATTATTAATCAGCACATCAATACGTCCTTCTTTGGAATGAATTTCTTTCACAACAGCGTTAATTTGATCTTTTAAAGCAACATCTAGGGGTAATAAAGGAAAGGTAGAATTGGGGTATTTGGTGGGATTGCGACTGGTTCCGTAAACTGTATATCCTTTGGACAACAACAAATTACCAATCGATTTTCCTATTCCAGAAGAACCACCGGTAATCAAAATTACTTTGGTTTCAGCAGCATTCATATCATGTCAAATAAAAAGAGAAAGGACAAAAAAAAGGGCAAGCTACCTACATCACACCGCTACGACCGCCTACCCTTGCTGCATTCCTGCCCTGGGGGGATTCAACAGGAGCTGGTTGTATAGGACTTGCCCAATGCAAATATACTATGAATTCGTTAAGTTTTCACTTTTTTTATCCTAAATAAATGAATAATTTAGAGCGTTCTAATTTGTATCAAAATGAAACCCAATTTTTTATTATTTATTGCTTTTTTTAATGCGCTACTGCTGTCGAGTTGTGGATCGGTTTCCTCTAAAAATTTTTCGATTCAATTTATTGAAGCTCCAAAAATTATACAAGAGGGCAGTTCTGTTTCGTGGAAACTTCACAATCCATCGGATTATGTTATCGAAAATTTGACTTTTAAATTAAACAATGAAATTACTGCTGATAATTCTATAACCTTCAACGAAAACCAATTGGGTCATCACGAACTCAAGGCATCATTTGAAGTGAATGGAAAGCCTATTGAAATTTCTAAAAACATGACCGTTTTTGCATCCAAAAAACCGGTTTTGTACGGGTATAAAATCATCAACACTTATCCTCACGACATCAACGCTTACACTCAGGGACTCGAGTTTTATAAAGATGCATTTTATGAAAGTACTGGACAGTACGGCGCTTCTTCATTGCGCAAGGTTGATTTTAAAACTGGAAAAGTCATTCAAAAACTGCCTTTAAACAATTCGTATTTTGGTGAGGGTATCACGGTGGTAAATGATCAAATCATTCAATTGACATGGAAATCCAAAATGGGCTTTGTTTATGATCCAACTACTTTTGAGCTTGTAAAGTCTTTTTCTTATAACCAAAGTCTTGAAGGTTGGGGTTTGTGCAATGATGGCTCCCAACTCTATAAATCTGATGGGTCGGAACATATTTGGATATTGGATGCCGACAATCAATCTGAATTAGGTAAAATTACGGCCGTTACCAATAATAAAGTCATTAAAAACATTAATGAACTGGAATGGGTTGACGGAAAAATTTATGCAAACACCTATCAGTTTAACAAAGAAGTTGGAATTATCATTAACCCAGACACTGGTGCTGTGGAAGGCGTTATTGACTTTTCCGGTTTGAAACAAAAAGTAAAAAAGCACCCCAAATTGGATGTGCTCAACGGAATTGCTTTCCATCCCAAACGAAAAACATTTTTTGTCACAGGAAAAAACTGGAACAAGCTATTTGAAGTTGCAATTTTTAAAAAATAATCACGTTGTAAATGCGTATGTTGATCAACAAAGGAATGTTAGTTTTGGGATGGATTCTGCTCATCCTATGCTGGAGTTCATGCCGTTCTGACTTTGATTTTGAACCCTCACAAGGAGAACTTCGGTTTAGCAAAGACACCGTTTACTTGGACACCCTATTCAGCAATATCGGATCGAGTACTTATACCTTAAAAGTATTCAATACTTCGGATAAAAACCTGTCCATTCCCTCGATTGCATTAAGCCTTTCCGACTCAAAATACCGATTGAATATCGATGGAATGAGTGGAAATTCTTTTGAAAATGTAGAATTACTCGCCAAAGACAGTATGTACGTTTTTATTGAAACTACCGTGGATATCAAAGATTTTACAACCACACAAACTCAATTTCTATATACAGATAAACTGGTTTTTAATCACATGGGAGCCACCCAAAGTGTTGACTTGGTTACTTTGGTTCATGATGCTGTTTTTTTGTATCCAAAAAAATACAACGATGGCACCTACGAGTTTCTTGAATTGGGAACTGACGACGACGGAAACCCTATCGCAATTGAAGGTTTTTATTTGAATGATAGCGAGCTTGTTTTTACAAACAACAAACCTTATGTCATTTATGGATATGCGGCTGTTCCTTCAAACAAAACTGTGGTTTTTGAAGCAGGAGCACGCGTTCATTTTCATGAAAACTCAGGTCTTATTGCTGCTAACAATTCTACCGTGTTGGTTCAGGGACTTCCCGGATCACAACCGGATGACACGTCAAATAAAGTAATTTTTGAGGGAGATCGCCTAGAATCCAATTACGAAGACTTGGCCGGACAATGGGGAACGATTTGGCTAACAGCAGGAAGTACGGCACATTCATTCAATCATTGCATTATTAAAAATGCTACGGTAGGAATTTTGAGTGATTACAACGATGAATCAGGAAATCCAACCCTAACTTTAAAAAACACAGAAATATACAACAGTGAAGCCTTTGGACTTTGGGCTAAAACAAGCCATATTGATGCTGAAAACTGTGTGTTTGGAAATGCAGGGCAATCGGTTTTTTACGGAAGTATTGGAGGAAAATACAATTTTAGACATTGCACATTTGCCAATTATTGGAATCAAAATTTTAGAGATAAACCGGCTGTGTGGTT
>ENA-UZWU01002821-UZWU01002821.1-metagenome-genome-assembly--contig:-Day-4--1m-contig-2821_pt2 | contig 15659 bp, 14 predicted proteins | sample MGYA00260345_ERZ794905 | MGnify/ENA metagenome assembly ERZ794905
AATGTGCATTAGGTTAAGTTTTTCGTCTTTCTTAAATTTTCGGTGCAATTGACCAAGCTCCTGAACACCAATAAGATAGATGATTCCATCAAGGTCCAGCGTTTCGCCTTCAGCAAACTTTGAGGATAGCTTTTTCACTACTTCATCCCATCGTTTTTTAAGTTCTTTGTCTCTAGCCATAATTATTTCGTAAATTTAGGGTGTATTAAAATAGAAAAGAAACATTTGTGTTAGAATGTTAATGCTATTTTTTAACCTAAACCATGCAACGTGTCAGTTATTGATATTATTATTGGAGCGCTTATATTGTACGGAGTAGTTAAGGGCTTTTTTAAGGGCCTTTTTGTCGAAGTAACCTCTTTATTAGCGCTGCTAGTCGGTGTTTATGGGGCGGTATATTTTAGTAATTATGCTGCCGAAATTTTGTTAAACAACTTTGACTGGAGTGAAAAGAATACAAATATTATTGCTTTTGCAGTTACATTTGTAGCTATTGTGATGGCAATCTCCCTTGCCGGGAAGGTGCTAACGAAACTTGCTGATTTTGCCGCATTAGGCCTTTTAAATAAGTTACTAGGAGCTCTTTTTGGAGGCGCCAAAATTGCGTTAATAATAAGTGTATTGCTATTAATCTTTAACGCGTTAAACAGAACGATTCCTTTTGTGTCAAATGATGAGATAGAGGCGTCACTGTTTTATAGCCCTATTAAATCGTTAGCGCCTGTAATTTTACCAGAGCTAATGAACGCTACAAGTGAAGCGGGATTACCAATAAGACCTACAACCTAGAACCCTTTAAGTGTTGTTATTTATTTAGCCCCTTAACACATGCTATAAAATCACTATAGATACACTCCTCACTTATAAAGTCTGGAATAATATCAATTCGCTCCATCATATATCGCGGCTGTTTTAGAACGTTTACAAATAATACTTTTATATTTTTAGCTTGCAATTCTTGAATCATATCTTCCATTGCATATAGTCCAGATTGGTCCATATATTGCATTTTTCCGAGGCGCAAAATAACCGTAGAAGCAGTATCAGGAATTTGTTTGTACAACTGTTGAAAATCAGATGTAGACCCAAAAAATAACGGACCTTTAACGTGTTTAATAAACACTGTATCTTTTAGCGCCTCAGGAAAGCCTCCCTCATCTGGCCAAGCCTTTTCTTTTAAAGGCTTAACATCAGAATATTTAGTTGTTAAATCACCGATTTTTTTCATGAACATTAAACAAGATATTATCAACCCTATCCCAACAGCAAATATTAAGTCCCAGAAGGTAGACAACAATAGTACAATTAGCATAATTAAAACCTCTGAACTTACCTTTAAGGGTCCAAAAGACAGGTCTCTTGGAAGAGCCGGAATTGCCCTTAATCCTTTATAGTCCATTACGCCAATTCCAACGGTTATTAATATTCCAGAAAGAACCGCTGTAGGAATTTTAGAGGCAATTGGCCCAAGGACAAGTAAAACAAAAAGCAATACAATTCCAGCGATCATTCCCGAGACTTTTGTTTTTCCTCCAGAGTTTATATTGACAACGGTTCTTATGGTAGCCCCTGCTCCTGGAATACCACCAAAAATAGATGCAATACTATTGCCAATACCCTGACCAATAAGTTCTTTATTAGGGTTGTGCCTAGTTTTGGTCATATTATCTGCAACGACGCTTGTCAGTAGCGAATCAATAGCGCCGAGCAATGCGAGCGTAAACCCCGTAAATACGTAAGGCGTTATTGTTGCAAGTTTAAATTGAGTAAAAATAGCAAGTTGCAACATCGGTAATCCACTAGGAATCTCTTCAATAGGCTTATAATCGAGCCCAAACAAAACTGCAACTCCAGACATTATAACCAAGGCAACTAGCGTACTTGGAACCGCTGTCGTGATGCGTTTAAACCCATAAATAATTAGAATAGTTCCCAGTGCAAGCAATAATTCTAGCCAATTGATATTTTGTAATGCTCTTGGCATGACTTTCAACGCCCCTATAGTTCCAGAAGCCTCATTTGAAGCGAGTGTTTTAGCCTCTTTCATGATTTCTTCATTTGTAATCAAAGAAGCTCTATTTATCGCACCTTCAAAGCTCTCTAAAACCAGAACACCCTCTCCGACCTCATCTTTTAATATTTTTTGAATAATCACCTCTTCGGCCTGTGTTTTAAACTGACTAACAAAGCCGTTGTCTTCTTTGGGATTGTAGCCAAGAGACGGCAAAATTTGTGTTAGTAATATAATCACTCCAATTGCGGTCATAAACCCAGAGACTACAGGGTAGGGAATATATTTAATATACTTCCCAAGCCCTAACAAGCCCAATCCTACTTGAGATAGGCCAGCGATCAGAAATACGGTTAATATTGCGGGAAGAGCAATGTTAATATCGCCATTATTTGCAGCTACAATTCCCGAAACCACAACCATACTCACTGCAGTCATTGGAGCCGTGGGCCCAGAAATTTGTGTGTTGGTCCCCCCAAAAAGAGCGGCAAAAAAACTAATAAATATTGCGCCGTAGAGCCCAGCGCTAGGCCCTAGGCCAGATGAGACTCCAAAAGCCAAGGCCAATGGAAGTGCTACAACACCAGCTGTAATACCTCCAAAAGCATCTCCTCTTATATTAGAAAAAAACTGTTTCATTGTTATAAATTTTAATTAGAATTTACAAAGCAGATGAGCTTTGTAGCGATCACTCAAAAAAACTTAAACAAATTCTGGAGGAGGAAAGACACTTTTAAAGTCAAGCGTTTTAACGTTCAGTTTCGAAAACCCATAAAATAATGAAGAGAGCGCCACAAAAAAGTGTACCTCCATAATAATATTTTTATCAAAATCAAGCTCAAAAAACTCTCTGGCGTCTTGTGACTCTTTATTTTCGCCCTCTTTTTCCATTGTTGTATGAACAGAAGCAGGCTCGTACTTTGAGATTAAAAGCTCAAATGTTGGCATCACCAAAACTAACAGAAAAGACACTGAGAGGAGCAAAGAAAGTAATTTATAAACAGGCGCTTTGTAAAAGGTCATAGGTAAATATATAACAAATAACAAGAAGAAAGAAAAAAGTGAAAGACACTATGAATTAAAGCTCTTTAAGTTTAGAGCTAGTAATCCAGCCCATTTCGCCGTTTAGCAGCTTTATTTTTGACCAATTATCTCCGTAGTTTTCAATCACTAAAACCTTGGTGCCCTCATGTAAGGTGAACACTGTTCCGGCCCTAAGATTTGGCTCCATCTTAGCTTCAATTTCTTTCGCAAAAATGATTGCAGGCCGCAAGGACTTCTCAAGTCTATCTTTTTTAAACAATAAAAAAAGTGCGCTTATTAATAGAAGCAAAACAAGGTTGCTTGACACGAAAAAGATTCTTTTTTTTGATTCAGAATAAGAAAGGAAATAACACAAAAAGAGCACTACAAGTAAAGACACCAGTCCAACACACCTTACCGCCCATCCATCAACACTAAGGCTATTTAGTATTTTAGAAAACAGCTTTGAAAGTCTGTTTACAGGAACTTCTTGAATAGAATCAATGGTCATTTTTTGAGCAAAACCTAAATTGGTTGCAATGTCTTTGTTGGTGGGCTCAATTAAAAGCGCTTTCTCATAATAATAAATACAAAACGCAATTTCATTTAATTTGTAATAGCAATTTGCAAGATTGTAATACAATGCCGCTGAGTGTTGGTTCGTCAACAAGATTGACTTGTATTTTGAAGCGGCTTTTTGATAATCACCAGAATTATATAATTGATTTGCTTTATCAAAAGCCTCGTTTACTTGAGAAAAACCAATCAAGCTAACCGTCCAGAAAATAAGAAAATGCTTCATTGTTTTATTTTAATTGTTTATCCAGCGCAGTAATTATCTGCGCGGCTTTTTCGTAATCATTTTCCATATCAACGTTCGAAAGCGGCGTGTACCTTGCGATTTCACAAGAAGTTAAAACAGAAACAAACCCCTTTAAAACTGAGAGATCCACATGCTTTTCAGCTAATAATTCACTGATTTTATCTTTATTAAAATCGCTAGTTTCTATAAGTAATTTTGATTTTAAATAATTGTGCAGAGCACGCTCTAAGGCATTGTAAAATTGTTCTTTTTTGCCCAAATATCTTTTAGCTTCTCCGAGGTATTTCCGCGCTAATCTATTTGCTTTTTTAATTTTATTTCCAGTAACGTCTAACGCTCTTGCGGACCGGCGCCTTATTACAAACAAAAAAACAGGAATCAGTAAAAAAGGACCCAAGAGCAATACCCAAAACAGCTTAGATTTAAAAAAGGGTTTAGACTTGATAGCTGTAAAGTTAGCAGTTGTTTTAAACGGTCGGAATTGGTTTGAGCTAGATGAGATAATGTTTTCATTCGATTTGATTAAACCTTTGTTTTCTGCTTTAGAGCTTAGTCCCGGACCAGCATCAACAGATATAATTAACCGCTTAGAGTCGACGGTTTTATAGCGTTTAGTTTTTAGGTCAAAATAAGAAAAAGAAACACTAGGAATGGGGTAATTCCCCGTGCCGTTGGGTACGACCGTGTAGGAGTCGGTTATTCTCCCCCTCATTCCAGAAGCAAGCATTGACACCTTTTCAGTGTGTTCCGGCTCATAAACTTCTAATGCACTCGGCAGTATTAACTTCGGAACTCTAAAAAGCTTTAAGTTTCCGACACCAGAGACCTCTAAACGAACTTCAAAAGCCTCAGAAGTTTTCAGCTCTTTTTTGTTTGTTGTAAGTTTAAAATCGAAAGACCCAACCGCCCCAGAAAAATTTTCTGGCTTGTCTTTTTCAGGAAGTGGCATCACATTAATAGCCCTATTGCCAGCGGAGACCCTTCTGTTAACACTGTTCATATAAGACCTACCAAATACATCACGCCTGTTAGACGGAACCTCAACAGTTACATCAAGTGACAAAGGCTCTATATTTAATCGCCCTGTTTTTTGAGGATATAAAACTATTTTTTTAATAATTACATAAAGGTAATCTTCTCCTTTATATGTACCTTGCTGAACTCCCAGACCTTCCACATCGATGTCTTGACTCCAAAAATCATTATAACGAGGCTTGTCTATTTCTCGTGAGTTTCTAACCCCAACCTCCTGAGCGACATACAACTTATACACTACTGTTATTGCTTCATTTAAATACGGACTTGAGTTTGAAACCTCAGCAACAAGATGTATTTTTTCAGAAGCAATGTAATTTGGGTCATTGGGATCTTTAGGCTTGTTTATGGCCGCGCTAACCGTTATTTTTATTGGAAGTGTTTTGTAAACCTCACCATCAATTTCAATAGTTGCTTGGCCTATAGTAAATTGTCCTCTTTTTTTAGGAGCTAAAAAATAACTGTAGGTTTTTGAAAACGATCGAACACCATTTACCCAAGAATTGTTTATTGACTGACTAGGTCCGCCAACAATACTGAAGTTTTCAAATCCAGGAGGGTTAAACTCGTCCCCATCTTTGTTCATTGTAAAGTCAACACGAAGGCGCTCATTAATGCCGAGCTGTCTCTTACTAACTTTTGTATTAAAAGACACTTGAGCCGAGAGGAACCCAAACATAAAAAAAGAAAAGATAAGTGCTTTTATTTTCATTTTACCAGTCCTTTTCGGTTTGAACTTTAACTCCTTTTGTTTTGGAGGCATTCATTTTATCTTGTACCTTTTTTTCTTCGTTATTCATTGCTTCAAGTAGGTTTTTTACTTGTTGTGGAGACATTTTTCCAGGCTGAGGCCTTGGTTTTCCTTTGTCCTTGTTTGGGTCTTTGTCTTTTTGATCTCCGTCACCTTTTTTAGGTTTTCCATCTTCATCTTCTTTTTCGTCTCCTTTTTTTTCGTCCTTATCTTCGTCTGCTTTGTCTTTGTTTTTTTCCTTGTTGTCTTTTTTGTCGTCGCTATTTTCCTTGTCATCTTTATTTTTATCCTTGTCTTTATCCTTGTCTTTATTCTCTCCTTCACCATCGCCATTTCCTTGTTCTTTCGCACATTCTTTTGCGAGCGCTAAATTATAACGACTTTCATCATCTGATGGGCTATTTCTTAGTGCATTTTTATAAGCGGATACTGCATCCTTACAGCGTTTCTGCTGCATAAGCGAGTTTCCAATATTGTGGTATGCCTTATGCTTTTCTAATTTTGAGGTGCTGTTTTTAACCGCCTCTAGATGCCGAAGCATTGCTTCATCGTATAATTCAGATTTATAGTAGGCATTTCCAAGATTGTAGGAACCTACACTATTGTTTTGTTTCGCAGAAACCCCTAAACGGTATTTTTTTTCTGCCTCGATAAAGTTATCACTAACGATGGAATTTCCCTCAAAAATATAATTATTTGATAAAGAGAGCTCTTCTTCTTGTTCTTGTGCGCTTCCGCTTACCACGACAAACAAAATCAGAACGAAGTTATTAATGTAAAAATGATGTTTGCACATGCTTTTTAAAGAGACCATTATGTTTTTGAATAAACTCATAGGTTTTCGTTAAATAAATTAAGACGCTTTAACCAAGCTGTTTTTCGTTCTAACAACAAGACGTCTATAATCATGAAAAACAGACCGAACCCTAAAAACCATTGAAACTGATCTTTATATTCCGAAAACTCTTTTGCTTCAAACTCTTTTTTGTCCATTTTATTTAAAACATCTTTTATTTGTTCAACCACAACACTTGTTTGGTTTCCAAAGATATAGCTTCCTTTAGCCCCGTCTGCAATCAACCTCAACGTTTTCTCATTTAACCTTGTAATGACCGTCTCGTTGTTTTGGTCTTTTTTATAGCTCATGACTACACCATTTCTTTTTAAGGGGATAGGCCCACCTTTCTCACTTCCAACTCCAATGGTATAAATTTTTATTCCTTCTTCAGAGGCCGCTCCTGCAACCTCAACACTTAAATCGTTATGGTCTTCTCCGTCAGAGAGTATTATCAAAACCCTGTTTGTTTGTTCTTCGTCGTCAAAATAATTCCGTGATAATTGAATCGCGTCATTTATTGCCGTCCCCTGTGAGGATAACATATCCGTGTTCATGCTTTGCAGAAACATTTTGGCAGAAGCATAGTCAGTTGTTATTGGTAGCTGCGGAAAAGCTTTTCCAGCATAGGCAATAATTCCAACACGATCACTTGCTAAATTATTAATGATTTGTGTAACAAGCTGTTTAGATTTTTCTAAACGATTAGGAGCCACATCTTCAGCTAGCATGCTTTTAGAAACATCAATAGCAAAAACAATATCAACCCCTTCTCTTTTTATGGTTTCAAGTTTTGTACCAATCTTCGGGTTTATTAACCCAATCACCAAAAAACTAACCGCCAAACAGAGAACAATTAGCTTAAGGACTGACTTAAAAAAGGATACATTAGGACTCAGCCTCTTCAGAACAATGGTGCTGCCAAAAGACTTCTGAGTTCTTTTTTTCCATAAAAAAGTCCACAGAAAAACCACTAACATCAACGGGACAATAATGAAGGCCCAAAACCATATTTTTTCTTCTAATTGATACATTAAATAAAACTTCTAAATAAGGTGAATCTTAGCAAAAACTCAATGAGTAACAGTCCTAAAGCCAGCACGACTAAAGGCCTAAATTTTTCTTCATAACTATAAAACTTGAACTCCTCTACTTCTGTTTTCTCGAGTCCATCAATTTCTTTATATATTTCTTTTAATTTGCGATTATTTGTGGCTCTAAAATACTTACCCCCAGTTACTTCAGCAATTTCTTTTAATAACACCTCGTCAATCTCTACTTGTATTCGTCCATACTGAAACAATCCGTTTTTGAGCGCTACGGGAGACAATGCCATTCCGTTTGTGCCAAGCCCAATAGTGTATGTTTTAATTCCATATTCTAAGGCAAGCTCGCTAGCAGTTTGAGGATCTATAAAACCCGCGTTGTTGACCCCGTCTGTTAATAAGATAATTATTTTGCTTTTAGCCTGGCTGTCTTTTATTCTGTTCACAGCTGTTGCTAGCCCCATGCCTATTGCTGTGCCCCCAGTAATGATTGAGTTATACTTTATACCTTTCAAGGACTGTAGCACAACACTTTTATCACTCGTAACAGGCGTTTTAGTGTAGCTCTCACCCGCATATTCCACAAGGCCAATTCTATCGTTTGGCCGCCCTTTGATGAACTCCGCAGCGACATTTTTTAATGCTTCAAGACGATTTGGCTTTAAGTCTTTTGCAAGCATACTAGCCGATACATCAATCGCTATAACAATATCAATTCCCCTAGTTGTTTTTGTTTTTGAAGAAACATTTGCTGTCTGCGGACGCGCAAGAGCAAATATAGTAAGGATTATTGCTATTAGCCGAAGACTAAACAGTAAATGTTTAACGGTTGTCCAAACGGATTTGTTTTGGAAGCCTTTTGTATTAGAAACCTTTAGCTGCGCTGTTTGCTTTTTGTTTTTCAAGACATACCACAACACCAACATAGGAACCACTACAAGTAGCCATAGAAATTCTGTTTGAGTAAAATTGATTCCTTTAAACATTATTTTTGATCTTCTGTTAGTGTAATAAGCTCAATTGAGCTTAAAATCCGTTCCATAATTTGATCGGCGTATACGTCGCCTTCTTTCCAAACTAAAATAACTTGTTGTAATAAATTAGGCGTAGAAAAACCTAAAACAACATACTCTCCTTTGGTGAGTTTCTCATTTATAATAAATTCAGCTGTCCCATAAGTTTTAACACCCTCTTGACCGTTAGGGGTTATAAATTGCTCGTTTCGTGAAAAAATATTTTTAGACCCTTCTTTTTCAAAACGATCTAGAACAGCTTCAGTGGATTCCAAAACGTCAATAGGGACTTCTTTTTCCTTGCCGTCCTGACCTTTTTGTGGGGCATATTTAGAACTTATTACAAACACATCGATTGGGGCATCTTTCCCAGTATATGCAAATCTAACGACCCGAACGTTTTCTTTCGCTTTTTCAGAGCCCTCAATAGTTTGACGCTCCAAAACATTGGGAGTTGATAGCGTAATCCCAGGTGCTCCATACTCACTTTTAACCCAATCTGTTTTTTCTAATAAAAGCTTGCTTGGGTTCCTAAGAACGGTATCTTTAACGTTTGTAAACCCGTATTTTATAAAAAGAACGACAACCATTACCATTAAAACCCCAAGAAAACTTAAGACCGTCTGTCTTTGTTTTTTTCTTCTTTGTTTATCTTCAATAGCCTTTCGGTATGCTATGTCCTGCAACAATTCTTGTTCTGTAGGCTTGGGCAAACCCTCTTTCACTTGTTTAATTTCAAGCCCAATTGTATTCTTATCTAGTTTTGCTAGCTCAAAGTCGGGCTTAGACTTGGCGAACTTAACTAAGTCGGCACGTTTTAATATGGTTTCAATATTTCGAATAGTATTCGAACTTAAATGGATTTGGTTAGCAGCTTGGAGAGTTTTTAGACGAAAGACAAGCTCATCTGTTGTGCTTTCGAGTGATTGGTCATAAACTTTTTCATCAAGATATTGCCTTAGGATAAGGGTCAAATCCGAGTAAAAGAGCTTAATCTTTTGATTTTCAAAATAGTGATCCTCATTTAACTCCTCAAGAGCAATTCTAGCACGTTCATATGGTGGAAGTGCAGCAACTTTCTCAGCTTCAGTTAAGGGCTTTTTTCGCCATATAAACCAATATATTATACCGGTAATGACTATTGTTATTAATAAAAAAAATGCGATTCTAGCCCAAAGATTAGATCGCGTTTTTTCAACTTGCGTTATAGGCTTTATGTCAAATAGTTTTTGTTTAGTAGTGTCTACAACAACTGGATTTACCTGAACCTTTAGCGAGTCTGTATAAAATATTTTGTCACCAATTACAATTTTTTGTTTCGGAATCACATAGACTCCAGAATCAAACTGAGTTAGCCCGTACGTTTTAGTTAACCTGTAATAACTCTCTTTTTTCGTGCTGTCTACAGGGTAACTATTAATAATTTCAAGCGGTTGAAACGTTTGCTCTTCAGAAAAAACAACCACTGATGTAGTGTCTGTGTCTACCTCTATACTGTATCGTAACTCCTCGCCAATTTTTATAGCGGTCGAATCGATGCTAGAAGTTACCTGGCTAGTACATGCTAAAGAAAAGAGCATACAGAAAGTCAGCCAAAGGACGCTTTTGCTTGAGAACTGTGTTATATTTGAGTCTGATTTCATGAATCTATCCGCGTTGTTTAAAATAGCCCAATAATTTTTTTACATAGCTTTCATCTACCCTGCAATCAAGAGTACCAGAGCCAGATTTTTTAAAACTGCTTGTAAAGTAATCAACGCTGTTTTTGTAGCTAGCCTGGTAGTCCTTACGAACGGATTTAGAAGCAGTATTAACAAGAAAAGTGGACCCTGTTTCTTGGTCCTCAACTTGTATCATACCTAAATTAGGAATTTCAGCTTCATATTTGTCATAAACTCTTATACCCGTAATATCGTGCTTTCCTGACGCGATTTTTAAATTGTGTTGATAATCACTGGACATAAAGTCAGAAAGAAGGAATACAATTGCTTTCTTTTTCATCACATTAGACAGAAACTTTAAGCCTTCAGCAATGTTTGTTTTTTTACTTTTTGGCTCAAATTCAATCAACTCCCTAATAATTCTTAACACATGAGAGCGCCCTTTTTTTGGCGGAATGTACAATTCAATGCGATCAGAAAACAAAATGAGGCCAATTTTGTCATTGTTTTGTGTAGCAGAAAAGGCCAGTGTTGCTGCAATCTCAGTTACGATTTCATTTTTAAATTGCGACTCTGTCCCAAATAGTTTTGACCCAGACACATCCACCATCAACATAAGTGTAAGTTCACGCTCTTCTTCAAAAACCTTAATGTGTGGCTCATTACAGCGGGCCGTTACATTCCAATCAATATTACGCACATCGTCTCCATATTGATACTGTCTTACTTCTGAAAAAGTCATCCCACGGCCCTTGAAAGTAGAGTGGTATTCACCACCAAACACATGGTCGGAAAGCCGACGGGTTTTAATTTCTATTTTTCTAACTTTTTTAAGTAATTCCTTGGTGTCCATTAAACAAGTGCACTATTAATTAGGTACGGGTTAAGCTATACAATAAACGCAACAACAACTAAGGAACCTCAATAACGTTGACAATTTGACTAATAATATCTTCTGAGGATACATTTTCTGCCTCTGCCTCATAAGTGATCCCTATTCGGTGACGAAGAACGTCGTATACGACCGCACGAACATCTTCTGGTATGACATACCCTCGACGCTTTATAAAAGCATAACATTTAGCTGCGGTAGCTAAATTAATACTTCCCCTTGGTGAAGCTCCGAAAGAAATTAAAGGCTTCAGCTCTGGCAAACGATATTTTTCTGGATATCGGGTAGCAAAGACAATGTCTAAAATATATTTCTCAATTTTTTCGTCCATGTAAACCTCCCTAACAGCTGCCTGTGCTTTTAAAATTTGTTTAACAGTTACTACGGGTTTAATTTTTTCAAAATCACCTTTAAGATTCGCTCTAACAATAAGCTGTTCATCTTCAATTTTTGGGTAATCTATGACTGTTTTTAACATGAATCGGTCTACTTGTGCCTCTGGAAGCGGGTAGGTTCCTTCTTGTTCTACAGGGTTTTGAGTAGCCATTACAAGAAATGGCTTATCAAGGACAAAAGTTTCATCTCCAATAGTAACCTGCTTTTCTTGCATTGCCTCCAAAAGAGCAGATTGAACCTTAGCGGGCGCACGATTGATTTCATCCGCCAATACAAAGTTTGCAAAAATAGGGCCTTTTTTTATACTAAAATCATTCGCTTTTATATTATAAATCATAGTCCCAACGACATCTGCTGGAAGTAAATCTGGTGTAAACTGAATTCTGCTAAAACTACCCGCTACCGCTTTAGACAAAGTGTTAATGGCCAATGTTTTGGCAAGACCAGGAACCCCCTCTAATAGGATATGTCCCTGTCCAAGAAGACCGATAAGCAGTCGTTCAATCATGTGTTTTTGCCCAACAATCACCTTGTTCATTTCAAGCGTAAGCAAATCTATAAAGGCACTTTCTTTTTCAATTTTTTCATTGATTGATTGAATATCAACCCCGTTTTTATCTCCCTCCATTACGATGTTTAGTTTAACTAATTATTGATCTGATAAGTTATAATTTGCAATTTGTTAAAATATTTTCGTTCAGCTTGTTAACAAATGGTTAAAACTTCAATTCATTTCAATTCATTTACTCTGTTTGTTTATTAACTTTAAGAGACTAAACTTAACGCAGATAGTTTTTAGATTTACAAACAACACATAGGCACCTCAAAGATGATCAATAAGCGACTTCTTATAAAAAACTTACTTGCACATAATGACGAGAGCAGTTTTTATGATAAAAAGCTACAAATTAATATTAGTAGCAAAGAAGGAAAAGCTAAGTTTTTGAAGCATATCTGCGCCCTATCAAATAGCAATCCCAATAACAATTCTTATATTGTTATTGGGATTGACGACCAATACAATCACATCATAGGAGTTGATTTTTTTGACGATAGCAAGATTCAAAACCTTGTTAATGCATACTTGAGCCACCCTCCTATAATTCAATATGAAAACATCCCATTTCCACACCTTAACAACGACAAAGTCGTTGGGTTAGTTACTATTCGCCCAAAAGAAACAAAAGAAATTACGTCGCTAAGAAAGAATATTTGGAAATACTATATTGGGTCTGTTTTTTTCAGAGAAGGAAGTATGAGTATCCCAAAAAAAAGCGTTACCCAACTAACCGATTTCAATTCTGAAATTGTAACAGCTATTGAAGCTCATGCTCAAAACAATATTGAATATACTTTAGATGGAGTATTTGATTTTATGGTTCAAAGAGAAGATTTTGATCCGAAATATAAAGTATTTAAGGAATATTTCGTTATGTGTTGGTCAGGCCTTAGAAAAAGCGTTAAAAACCAAACGCTCTATTCTAGAGTTGATATCGCTCTAATTAACGAACAAGTTAGATTGTTTTATTCTGCTTTGGACGCCGTCGAAATATCATATGACAAGGACTCTTTTGAAATTACAGAGTACGTTAATCTTGGTCTTGATGGAGAAAACTCATATTTTAAGTTAGAAAAAACCACCATCAATTTTGGAAATAATGCGACATATAATATCGACTCAGAATTTCTTTTTTCACCCCCTCAGTACGACAAAAAAGCATTACGCCACATATTAAATTCAAACAACGCTCTTATGGACCGACTAAAACAAGGCGCTAAACTTACTTCAGAACAAATTAGCGACCTAAAGAAAGTACCTGCCACATATCTTATTTGTTATTTCAACGGTATCGAAGCAGCGATTACAAGGCTTAAATCTGCTAAAAATCTGCTGTATACCTACAACGAAGAGGCTTATGTGCTTTACAAGAAAAGTATGCGTATTTTAAGAAAGGTAAAATACAACTAGTGAAATTTTAATAAATTTCTAAAATAACCTCCACTTATTAAACTTAGGCTTGGCGCGACCTATGCTAACGAAAGCTTGAAATTTTTGATTTACTTTTTTGTCATAATATTTAGTTTGTAATCAAAAAAGATTTAGCTAATAAAACAGCTTAGACAGGTTTATTTTTGAAAACTCGAAAGCCAAAACACGCGATATAAAAAAAACAGGCAAGCGGAAGTATAAATGAAATATTTACTTCTGGGACGCCTAAGATTAGTACGTCTTTCACACCGCTTCCCCCAATATCAATAATTAGACCCTGCAGCTTTGGTAAAAGGGCGCTACCTACAATAGCCATAACCAATCCCGCAGATCCAATTTTAGACTGTTCTTCTGTTAAATTCTCAAGAGCAATCCCATAAATAGTTGGAAACATTAACGACATACAAAACGAAACACCAACAAGGCTGTAAAGACCTTCAATACCAGTCATAAAAACGGCTCCAAAGATAAATGCCATTGCCAATAATGAAAAATACATTAAGAGTTTTCCAGAACTCACAAACCGCAACAAATAGGTCCCCATGGCGCGACCAATGGTGAACAACACAAAGGCTGACATTTGATAATAGCCAGTGGTCACACTGTTAATCTCAATAGCTTCCGCATATTGATAAATATACGTCCAACACATAATCATCGCACCTACGTTTAAAAATTGTGCTAAAATTCCTAACACATAATTTTTGTCTTTAAATAATATAGAAAAGGTATTGCTTATACTTGGGAGTCCTTTTTGATCTTTAAAGTGTGGCATTTTGATGGTTGCAAACAATACAAAAACAACAATAATCGTCAAGCCTAATACAACATATGGATCTCGTATGACTAATAAATCGGATGTTTTGATTAATATTTTTGAAGCTTCATCCAAAGCATTAAAATCAGTAATATCGTCTGATTGTAGATTTTTAAGTACAAATTGTTGAGCTACGACTAATCCTAAAATAAGCCCTACAGGATTAAATGCCTGGGCTAAATTTAGACGCTGGGTAGCGGTTTCTTTAGCTCCCAAAGCCAATATATATGGATTTGCCGCTGTTTCTAAAAAAGCTAATCCGAAAGTTAGAACATAAAGCCCTAAACAGAAAAACCAAAACTTTTCGCTTATCGCAGCAGGGTAAAATAATAAAGCCCCCACAGCATATAACCCCAGACCAATTAAAATACAGCTTTTGTATGAATATTTTCTCATTAAAATAGCTGCCGGTAGCGCCATGCAAAAATAGCCTCCATAAAAAGCCATTTGTATCCATGCTGCTTGGGAATTTGAGAGCTCTAGAACTTTTTTAAAAGCTTGTACCATTGGGTCTGTCACAGCATTGGCAAACCCCCAAAGCACAAACAGTAAAGTAACAAGAATAAAAGGCACCAATACTTTTTTAGATACTACAGGGGGTTTATTGCTCTTGTTCATGACAAAATATGTTTTAAATGACTTATATAAAAAATATTATTTGTGTTTAACCACACACATAAATTAGTTCTTTAATGTTAAAGAAAAAGGCCTAGAAGTTTCTGAAACGCCAAATTCTTTATTGGGTTTTGCGTTCATTTCAAAAAGTAAGTGTCCACCATTTATAATTTCATTAAAGTCAATCCATGTATTGTTATAATTCCTTTTGTTTAGTTTTAATGATTTTACGTAATGATTTTTATCTGAGTTATTGTCCGCCTCTATTGTGAATATATTTCCATTTTGAAAGCGCATTGTCACCTTGTCAAATAGAGGGCTTCCCAATACATATTGAGAAACACCCGGCGTCACAGGATAAAAACCTAAGGCACTAAAAACATACCAAGCAGAAGTTTGTCCNNTCTCTAACTTTATGCTGTGCTTTCCAAGGTTGTTTCGCATAATTATACAGGTAAATCATATGTTGTATTGGCTGATTTCCGTGCGCGTAATTCCCCATATTTGCAATTTGCATTTCTCTAATCTCATGAATGGTAAACCCATAGTATGAATCATCAAATTTTGGAGGCATCGTAAAGACGTTGTCTAGCTTTTTTGTAAATTCTAGATCCCCTCCCATAAGGTTAATAAGCCCTTGAATATCGTGAAAAACCGACCACGAGTAGTGTAAACTGTTGCCTTCGGTAAATGCATCTCCCCATTTTAATGGGTTAAAAGGTGACTGAAAAGTTCCGTCTTCATTTTTTCC
>ENA-UZWU01009148-UZWU01009148.1-metagenome-genome-assembly--contig:-Day-4--1m-contig-9148_pt1 | contig 15527 bp, 12 predicted proteins | sample MGYA00260345_ERZ794905 | MGnify/ENA metagenome assembly ERZ794905
TTTTAAATAATATTTTAAAATTGATTAAATATTATTTATAAAAATCTAACCATAAATCAAGCAAAAACAAACAAGCTAAAAACAAAACAAATCAATAATATAAAATGAGATATGCTACATATAACCGTCTTGTAAATAATAATATTAACAATAACTATAATAACTATAATAACTATAATAACTATAATAACTATAATAACAATAATACCGATGAAAATGCAATTTTCAAATACTTTAAAAATTATTCTAACAAAAACAATGATATTATTTTAGAAAAAAAAATATTTGATTTTAATAATCAACATGAAACATGTGAAGAAATATTTGAGTGTAGTATTTGCCATGATGAATGTAATACATGTGGTGGTAATTGTATTAAATTACCATGTGATCATAAATTTCATAAAGGTTGTATAAAAAGATGGTTTTTATTAAAAAAAACTTGCCCATTATGTAGATTTAATTGTGGTCATTTAAATTTAACACGTTTAAATTAATTATATTCATAATCGCTTTCATAATCATCATCATCAGGAATAGAACCCATATCATATGCTTCTTTTTCTATATCTTCTTCTGTTTGTATTTTTTCTTCCATATCTAATTCATAAATTTCTTTATTCATATTTGTAACATTATTCACTTTATTTAACATTTTTTCTTTTAATGCTTGTTTTTCTAATTCCATACGTTCTTCATCATAATTTTCTTTAACATATTGTGTTAATCCTTTCTTTAAACCTTTGCTCCATTTTTCTAATTTATTATTTTTAAAAACATTTTCAATTTCTCTCTCTTCGTCTGTTAAATCTTTCAAATATTCTGTAATGAGATCTTTTTCTTTTTCTTTTGCTATAACTATTCTAGTTTTTACTTTTTCATAACTATTATTCACTAAATTATTATGTGAAAACATAATATTGGTAAACAAAGACATATATGATATATTACTTGTTTTAAGTTCTTCTTCATTATAATCTTCATAATTAGTTATTTCTAATACAAATTCAGGATTAGATGTAATATTTATTAAATCATTAAATATACTATTAAATACGTAATTATTAAAAAGTTCAATAAATTGTTTATCAAATATTCCATTAATAATATCATCTCCTGTATCAATTGATTCATAATATTTAATATTTTCTAATAAAGTCATTAATATTTTACTTCTATTTTTTAATATTTTAAAAACTAAATCCATAGAATTTACATATGAAAAGCTCATAAGTTCATTATAGTATTTGCTCAAAATATTAGCAACATCTTTCTCATGAACTTCTGATAAATTCCAGTGTTTAGGAACAGAATTATAATTTATATTTTTATTTTTGATTATATTTGGGAAAACATTTAATAAATTTTTAATGTAATTATTATAAAACAATTGGTCTTTGTAGCCAATAACATTTTCCATATTTTTTTCAATATTTTTTATCTGTGATTTAGTTACATTTGGCAATGATTTAATATAATTTACTATACCAGATTTCATCATATTATTGGCACCAACAATATAATTTTTAATAGTTCTTAAATTTTCATTTTCACTGGGTTTAACCATTATATCATATGTATCCAATAAATCAGTCATTCTATTTATTAATAAATCATCATCTATTCTATCGCTTTCATCTAATAAATTATAATTTTCTATAGCCAATCTAATTTTATCAATATTACTTACCAATGTAAAATCATTGTAATTTGCTACAATATTTCTTTTACTTATTATATCTAATAAATTATCAAGTTGAATTTTGCTATAATTTTTTCCTTCACTTTTTAATATATCTATTTTTTCAATTAAATCCATATCTTCATCTAATAACTTATTTGGTTTATCCATACAAACACTTTTAATTTCATCGTCTATAGGTAATTTATTTTCAAAATTACAATAATAAATGAATGATTTATATATAATATTTTCATTAAATCCACTTTCTATTTTTGGTTTTATTAATTTTGTATTTAAATTATGATATAATATTCTGGCATCAGATAAATTTTTCAAATTTTGAATTAAATTATTATAGTAAACAACCATGTCATTATTTTCAATAATAGTTTTATCATTTTTTAAGAAAAACAACATAGTATTATTTAATTCATTACAGCAACTATTTTCTAAAAATGGTTCTCCGTTACTATTTTCTAATAAGGCCGAATGTTTTTTTACCACATTTTGAATGCTTTCAATTATTTTATTAGAGCAATATATTATTTTAGAATTTATTGTTTCATTAAAATAATTGGTTTTTCCATTTGTAATATTTTCCAACATCATATTTTCATAACCGCTATCTAATGCTTGCATATTTGTAGAAGAAATATGTAAATCAATTAATGGTGGATAAAAATTATGCCAATTACTAATAGATACTTTTTCTTCATTTAATTTGGCATCTTTATTTCCTATCAAATATGTTTCTTTTTTTGTTTTTAATAAATCTAATTCATTATCAACCAATACAAATTTTTCAATTAAAGATTCTATTTTTTTTATGATAATAGATTCACTCATTTTTAATATAGTATTCCAGGGTGAAACAGAAGTTTTAATTTTATTTGCTACACAAGCAACATATATTAAACTTGTTTTATCATTTATATCACCATATGGATAACCACTAAATGATTTAATACACCCAGGAAAAGTTTTTTTTGATTTAATTGTTGGTATATTTAATTGTATAGCTGTTAAGAAAAATGTTAAACTCAACATTAATAAAGATAAATTATATGTATCTTCATATGATAACATTTTTTTAGATTGACCTTCTTTTTTTGCGGTTTTTAATATTAATTTTTCGTATTGTATTTTGGATGGTATACTTTTATTTTGAATTGAAATTATTTTTTTTATCATTAAATCACTATTATCACCATCTAGCTTAATAGACATCATATCACTCATTGCTTTAAATATTTGTTTAATCATTAAAACATCTGGATTTAATACTTCTTTTTTATTATTTAATACATATGAGTATTCTTCATCTAAAACTTGTTTAGTCATTAATTTAAAACCTTGTTCATTATAACCTTCATCATTACTAAATTCTATACGTTTAATAATGTATCCACTATATTTATCAACCCAATAATTATTATCATCACTTATAGTTCCTTGTTCTGCGCATATAGCATCTAATTCCATTAAATAATTTTTTTTGTTAGAAAATACATTTGCTAATTTTAATAAAAATAAAGGCATTAATTTTGCACCTGATTTAATACAATATAGCCAATATGTATTTTCATCATTAATAGCATATCGAGTATATCTTAAACAAAATTTTTTTGTTAAATTATTCCGATTAATAAGATCAGGTATAGCTAATATATTATCTCTTATTTTTTCATAAGGTGATAATTCCTGTTTATTTTCTTCAAATATATCGAATTCTAATAAATTGTTATTTATTTTGAATTTATTATTATAATTTATTTTAATAATATTTCTAACATATTTTTTAGCTTTTTCATAATTATCATTAATTTTACCTTGCATTTGTTCAATACTTAAATCATATTTTGCTTTAAAATTATCTAATATTTTATCTACATCATTTTTCAGGTTTTTATTTTCTAATTCTTTTGCTGGCATACATTTATCATCTTTAGATATACATTCTTTACTGGAATCGCAAAAAATTTTATTTGAATCAATATAAAAAGTGTCTTTAAATTTATCATCTAATTCCCATATATTATTTTTTCTAATATAAATATAATTTTTATTATCTTCCTTATTAATTAATACAGCATAATCATCATCAATAATTTCTCTCTTTTCTTCTATTATTGATTTAGCTTCTCTCAAAGCCTGTGTTTTAGTAATATTCATTTTTTCGATTATTTTATTTGTTAAAAAATTATAAAAACCTTTATCATCCATTGTTTCTTTTTCATTTGAAAAGTCATTTTTTAATGAATAAAAGGTATTATCATATATTGTATCAAAAAATATTAATTTATTATTATCGTTTTCTAATTCTTCGAGAGAAGAATATTTTTTACTTAATAAATAATTTTCACATTCAGAAGATGATACTTCTTGTTCTATTGGTTCTTTGTCTTCTAATTTTTTAGATTCTTTTATAAATGATTCTAATAAATTACCTACAATTAAATCTATAATATTTTTATTTAACGCACTCATAAAAAATCGCCCATTATCTAATCTAACAAAATAACTGAATATTTCATCATTATTTAAGATATGACTATCTATATTATAAATTTCTATAATATCATTTTGCAATTCTTTATTTAACATTTCAAAAGAATATACAAAATTTTCACTATTTACATTTTTATTCAAAACATTAATTATACTTCCTAACTCTTCGTCTTGTAATTTATATTCAGATTTATATTTTTCTATATTATTATTAATCAATTGATTTAAAATATCCATATCTTTGGTATCCAAATTATTAAAATCTATTCCGGCTACTTGTAACGAATCGAGAGATTGTTTATAATTCAAGAAAATATTATAGTCATTTAATGATTTTATAAAAATATTGTTAGTTGGAACAAAACTTTCTATTAAATCGTTCAAACTATCAATATAAGATTCTTTCGAATTTTCTATATTACTATTTTCCATAGTAAAATTATTAATAGAGCTAAATAACTGATTATTATGAATATTTTCATGAGTATTTTTGTATTTTTCTATAGTTTTTTCATCAAATATATAATTATCTATATTTGTATTTTTATTAAGAAAATGTGAATAATTTAAATATTGTAAATTTAAATTTGCTTTTGTTTGTATATTTGTATAGTTATGATTAATTTTGGAAAAATTAAATACTGAAAGTGGTAAAGTAATAAAAGAAATTAAATTGATTTTATCGTCAGGTGTTAGTTGTTTAGATTTAATTTGTTTTTTAAAGTTTATATATTCAGAATCTAACATCTTCATTCCTTCATTATAAACATCTATTACGAAACGTTGTTTAGTTATTACTTCATTTTTTATCAAATAGCTATAAAAATCATCATAAATATCATTTACTATATTCATTTGTTCTTTAATATCAATCCCGTTATCATGTTTTGGAATATTTGATTCAAATATAGAAGTTAAATCATTTATGTATTTCTTATAATCATTTAATTGATCTTTTGAATTAGATTTGCTCCATTTTTCTACTATTTTTGTAAGCTCTGAAATAAGTTCATCGCCTTTTTCTTTAATAATATATTCATCATCTAATTCATCACTAATTATATCATCTTTATAATATAGAACTTTTTTAGAATTTGTTACTGGTAAAATCCAATATATTTTTTTATTTAAATTAATTAAGCTATCTTTCAATGGTTTATAATATTCGTCTTTTAATTCTATCATATATGGAACTCTATTTTCATCAAAATTAGAAGAAATATTTCTAAGTTCTCCAAATCTCCTAGCTAATAAATTAATATTATTTATTAATTTTTCATTTCTCTCCTCTATTTTATAATTATTTAATTCGTTATCTATAAAATCACTAATTTGTTCTTCTAATATATATCTCATTTGATCTTCGGGAACATTAACATAATTTACAAATGTTACTACTTCTTCAAATATAATCTCATCGCCTAAATTTTCATTTAAAACTTTTACATCTTCATTAAACAATAAATCTATGTCATTTTTATCTTTATTTTCTAAATTTAAATATATAGATTCTTGTATTTCATCTTCTTCTGTTTTTTCTGTTTCTTCTAATTCATCTATTCCTTCTTTTGGTACATTAAATGCTTCGCTTTCTTTTAATACTATTTTTTCAATATTTAAATTTTCTGGAATACCAGAATAAGCAAAATCTATGTATATGATTTCTTTATTTATTGATGTTATCTCTATCATATCTTCTTCAATATTAGTAATAGTACCATTAAGAACAAAAGGTAATTGTCCACTAAAATAAATAGAAATGTTTTTACCTATTTTAAAATTATTTTGAACAATATAACTTGGGCTTTCTTGACGATATAATAATAATATATTTTGAATTGATTCTTCTAAGAAATTTTCATTTTCATCAATTGATAATGTTAATGTTTTATCTTCATTTATAAGATCTATTTTGCTTTTAGAAATAAAATTTATGAAATATATTTTATCATTTATTTCACTATTATTAGGTGCGTCTAATTTTATAATATCACCCAATTGTAATTTTAATTTTGTTTCTTCTTTACTCATTATTATATAATTATACTATAAATATAATATATTTATAATATATTATTGTTTCAAATTAATAATATATTATTTTTACCATTTTAAAATATTATTAAATAAGTTAAAGAAATATTGATATATATAATTAGGTATTATTACTTATTATGATTGCTAACACTTATACATTAGATCTAAATGATGTAAATATGGAAAATGAAGATTTCAATATTAAAAAATATACATTTAATGATACAGAATATAATATTATTAAATATAATAAAGAAAAATTAAAATTATATGAAGAAACTGATAATGAAAAATTTATTAAAAATTCAAAATTTAGGTCTGTTATTATTAGAGATAATAAAGTAGTGTGTTATTCTCCCTCTAAATCATATAATTATGATTTATTTAAAAATAATAATGAAAATATTGAAAATATATATATTGAAGATTTTGTGGATGGTACTATGATTAATGTATTTTGGGATGTAATTCATGAATCGTGGGAAATTGCTACAAGATCTACTGTTGGTGGAAATATTATTTTTTTCAATGATATTAAAAATTACAAATATTACAAAATTCCAAATTATTTTGAAAATCATACTGAATCAACGTTTAGAAATCTATTTTTTGAAGCATGTAATCTTTCAAATTTTGATTTAAATACATTAAATAAAAATTTTTGTTATAGTTTTGTATTACAACACCCATTAAATCGAATTGTTAGTAATATTATTCAGCCCCTTGTTTTTCTTGTAAAAGCATATTCAATTGATAATACTAATTATGATAATAACATTGTTAAAATTAATGAAATTGATATTTTTAGTTTAGTATCACAAGCACCATATATTTTTGCAAATACAAATGTTAAATTTGTTAATAAATATCCTATTGAAAAATATAAAACATTAGAAGCTTATTATTTAGAAGATAATATTCCATATTATATTGTGGGTTGTATGATTTATAATAAAGAAGGAACTAGGAGTAAAATTAGAAATAAAAATTATGAGATTGTAAAAAAATTACGAGGAAATCAACCAAAATTACAATATAATTATTTATGTTTAAAGAAAGAAAACAAAGTCAAAGAATTTCTCAATTATTATCCGGAACATAGAATTATATTTAATAAATTTAAATTAGAAACATATAATTATACTAACGAATTATATATTAATTATATTAGTTGTTTTGTAAGAAAAGAAAAACATCTAAAAGAATATGATTTTGAATATAAAAACCATATGTATAAATTACATGAAAAATATAAATCTGAATTAAAAACAAATAATAAAAATATTGATAAAAAAGAGGTAATAAATTATGTTAATTCATTACATCCTGCTCAACAAATGTTTATAATTAATTATAAAAACAAGAAAAATAACGAAACAAATAGTTTAGAAGAATCAATTCAAATAAAATCTTAAATTATTTGTTTATTAATCACCAATTAATTCATCTAGTAAAACCCCAGATGCTAATCCTTCTATGTCAAAAATCATAGGTTCGTTATAATAATATATGTTATTATTATGGTGTATATCAGTTTGACCATTTAGAGATATATCTGATAATGAAATTTTTTTATTATATTCTTCAATCGATATACCAAGATCAATATGATTATAATAATTATTCAAAGTATTAGGATATGTATCATCATTTTTTTTACAAAAAAAATCACATATATTACCCATTAATTTAATATAATTAAATAAAAAAATTATATTAAATTTTTATTTATTATAGACATTTTTAAAGTTTTTTAGACTTTATTTACTTCTAAATTCATTTTAATATTTATTCACTTGTAAAATATTTATTCACTTGTAAAATATTTTTTGATTTCATTTAAGATTATAATACTATAATCTACTGCTTCTTCGATTAATGTAATAACTTCGTCTTTAGTAACAAGAGTTTTGAAATTAATTTTAATAATACTAAATGTATCATGTGGGTGTTTCTTTAAAAATCCAATATATGTTGCTAATTTCTTTTCTTGAAAATATTTGCTATATAAATAATATTCAATAATTTTTCCAACAGTATAATCTTCATTTTCCAATGTAATTATATAACAATTTTCCATGGTATCTGTTGCTTCTTTAATTAAATCACTATTAGTTTTTAATGATTCTAATGTTCCATATAATTTTTTGATGATAATACTTGTAGCAATTTCCATTAATTTAAAATTACTGTAAATGCCCAATGTTTCAATAACAAAATCAAAACTGTCATTTAGATATAATCTCTTGGCATCTGTTAATAACCAATCTTTTTTCATAAAATCAATAATATCTTTTGTAAAACTATTTTTTAATTCTTCTTCTTTTATTTTCCAAGCTTCATTTACTTGATTAACATCAATAGTATTACCATAAGCACAAGTACTAACAATATTAAACATACCATCTTCACTAGCACTAGAAATAGTTAATTTTGCTTCAAATGTTAATTCTTCTTCATCTAAATTATCACTTAACTTTGGTCTTAATCTTACAATATCAATATATTCACCTGTAATTTTATCTGGTGGAAAAATCTGTTTAACTTCAGAATCATTTAAATATTTTAAAGTTTCAATATTTTTTATTTTAAAATCTTCTGTTGTAGCATAAATAATTTCCGATGTAGAATTCTTTTTACTTAATTCTACTATATACTGATCATATGGAAATGTATCATTAGACATAATATCAATATGAATGGGTATGCAACTTATTCTTTGTTTGATTAACTCATTATTCATTCTAGTTTTATTTACTTTTATATTTACTTTATTTTCTTCATATGGTTGTGTTTTAAATACTACACAAGGGACATCTGATAATAAAACACGTCTAATAGAATTAGCATAGCTCAAGTTTACATTACTTAATGTAAATTTTAAAATATCATCTACTTCTTCTACATTTGAAATTTTAGGATTAGTAGCCATTGTAATTAATATATGAATATTTTTAAATAAATATAAAAATAATATAATCAATTTTTTATATTAATTTAAATTTTATTTAAATTTTATTTAAGTTTTTTTAAATTTTATTTAAATATAATTAGTAAAAAATAATTAGTTAAAAATTATTTATAAATTTAATCATTAATAATAATGAGCTCAATATTATATTATAGTAATTTTTGTGATAATTGTAAAAATTTATTAGTTAAAATATCTAAATCTTCTATTAAAAATGACATGCATTTTATTTGTATTGATAAACGTATTCAAAAAAATGGAAATATTTATATTGTTTTGGAAAATAGTCAAGAAATTTTATTACCTAATAATGTATCAACTGTTCCATCATTATTGTTAATTAATGAAAATTATAAACTTATTACTGGTAATGATATTTTAAATTATTTAAAACCTGTTGAAGAAGTAAAACAACAAATCGCAACAAATTTTAATGGTGAACCCAGTGCATATTCATTAAATGGAGGAATGGCCATGACAGGTGTTGTTTCTGACAATTACAGTTTTCTTGATCAATCAAGTGAAGATTTATCAGCAAAGGGACAAGGTGGTATGAGACAATTATATAGTTATGCTACTATAAATCATAACGATAAAATTGAAACCCCTCCAGATGAATATACACCAGATAAAGTTAATGAAACTAGTTTAAAACAATATGAAGAAAATAGAAATAACATTAATTAAATAAAATTAATTAAATTAAATTATACATAATAATATTTAAAACTAATATGATTTAAATATTATTATATTATTAACACTAATGACAGAAGTTAATATTTTAATTGAATTTTATAAGGTTATTAAAGATTTACTAAATGATCTAAATAATTCGTTTAGTGATAAAGTTGAAAGTATCATTAATAATAATAAAGATTATCAAAATATATTAAATTTTTCTTGTGAAAATTATGATGAAATATCTTATGATAATGAAGATTATAAAGAAATTTTAAACTCTATCAATAATATATTTAATCATACTAAAAAACATATTCCTAAAAAATTCTTTGATATTTTATATCAAAATGAAGAAATATTTAGTGTAAAAGAATCTACAGAATTTATTCCTGGTATTTATTTTTCAGAATTATATTATGATATTACTAGTATTCAAACTAAGGAAACTTTTTGGAAATACTTACAATTATTAGTATTTTCTATAATTACATCTATTGATGATAAAGATTCTTTTGGAAATAGTGCACATCTATTTGAAGCAATTAATAGTGAAGAGTTTAAAAAAAAATTAGAAGAAACTATTGGACAAATGGGAAATATTTTTAATATTAATAAAGATAATACAGATAATACAGATAATACAGATAATACAGATAATACAGATAATACAGATAATACAGATAATAAAGGTTTTAATGATATTTCATTTGGAGAATTTAATGATATGTTTAAAAATTTTTCCAAAGATTCTTCTAATAATTTTTTTAATAATTTACCCGATACAGAAACCATTCATGATCATATAAATTCATTAATTAATGGAAAAATCGGTTCTTTAGCAAAAGAATTAGCAGAAGAAACAGCAAAGGATTTAGATATAGATGAAAATAACATTTCTAACGTTAATGATGTTTTCAAACAGTTATTTAAAAATCCACAAAAGCTTATGGGTTTAGTTAATAATATTAGTTCTAAATTAGATACGAAAATGAAAGATGGTTCTATTAAAGAAAGCGAATTATTAGAAGAGGCAGGTAGCATATTTAAAAATATGAAAGATATGCCTGGTATGGGTAATTTTGAAGATTTATTTAAATCGATGAATATGGATCAATTTATGCCAAAAGGTGGAAAATTTAATTCTAATGCTTTTCAGCATATGATGGATCAAAATGTCAAAATGTCTAAAATGAAAGAGCGTATGAGAAAAAAAGCTGAATCTAATAAAACTAATTATAGTGAAAATTATTCTCAAGATAAATCAAAAAATGCTAATACAAAAGATACTAATACAAAAGATACTAATACAAAATATGAACCTAATAATTTAGATGATTTAAATAAAAATCTTTCATCGTTAATGGAACAAATGCAAAATTTACAGTCTAATAATTCTAATAATATAGGAAATAGTTTTATAAATGATATTTTAAAAAAGCAAAATATTAATAATAATGATAATAAAAATGATAATAATAATAATAATGATAAAACAAACATTTCTACAAAACAGCGAAAAACTAATAATAAAAAGAAAGTAAATAAAAAGAAGTAATTTTAAATATACTTAAGTAATCTTAAAATTGATTATTTTTTCTGAGTAAAATAATCAATAGTAGAACAAAAATTATGGACCAACTTATTGAGCGTATTGAGAAACTCGAATCACAAATTTATGATTTAATTTTAGATAAATATTTTAAAGATTTAAAAGAAAATGGGTATGTTATAATTCCAAATGTTTTATCTAATGAAGAAATTGATTTAGCAAGAAAAATGTTCTTTGATTGGAAAAATCAAATTGAAGATTTAGATAAGTTTCATAATATGATTGATCCACATGGAATTTTTAAATTTCACGAAGTTGGACATCAAGAATTCGCATGGTATATTAGAACAAGACCTAAAATAATTAATTTATTTAAAAAATTATGGAATACTAATGATTTAGTTGTTTCTTTTGACGGATCATGTTATATTCCAAAAGATTGTAAAAAAACCGACAAAATTTGGACACATACTGATCAAGCACCCAATAGTGTAGGGTTAAAATGTTATCAAAGTTTATTAGCTTTAACATCTAATGAAGAGAGAACATTAGTAGTTTATGAAAAAAGCCATTTAATACATGAAAAATATTTTAAAGATAGAAATATTAAAAGTTCAAATAATTGGCATTTAATAGATCACGAATATTTAGAAGAGATAAAGTGTTATAAGAGAGAATTAAAAATAAATAAAGGTGATTTAGTTATTTGGGATTCAAGAACCTTTCATCAAAACAAATATGGAAAATCAAATAGTGAAGAAAGACTAGTTCAGTATATTTGTTATTTACCAAAAAATGATACAAAAAATAATCAAAATCAAAGAACTAAAAGAGAGAAGTATTTTTTAGAAAGAAGGACGACATCACATTGGCCTTATACTTTAAAAGTAAATGGTTTACAACCACAAACATATGGAAATTCAGAACGTCTTATTGATTATGGTAAACTTAAACCACCTGATTTAAGTAAATATATGGATACTATTAAAACACTTATTTAAAGTTTATAATTTGCAATAAAAATAATTATGAATATATATATAAATGGCTACAAGTCAAAATAATAATTTAAATAAATATGAAACTTTATGGATAAATGACCCTAGTATTTTTTTTCAAACTTCAAAACTATTAGAAGTATGGCCAAAAGAAAATATGACTCATGAACAAAAAATTAATGCTATTAGTAGATGTGTTATTTATTTAACATTATTAGGAGGAATTATTTTTAAAAATATTAAAATATTTGTATCTGGTATTGTTACTTTAGTAGTATTAATAGTTACGTATTACATATTAAAAAAAAGATCGAAAGAATTTATCTATAACAAAATTAAAGAAGGATTTAGTGATACAGAATTGTATGAAAAATATAAACATAATTTCACTAATCCCACAACACAAAATCCTAATATGAATATATTGTTACCTGAAATACAAGATAATCCACATAGACAATCGGCAGCACCATCATATAATAAAGCAGTTACAGAAGAAATAAATGAATCTGTTAAAAATATTGTTAGGAAAAATTTTAATGATGAAAATATAGATGAAAAATTATTTAGAGATCCCGGTGATAAATTACCATTTGAACAATCAATGAGACAATTTTATACAACTCCCAATACTTTAGTACCAAATAATCAAAAAGAATTCGCTCAATTTTGCTATGGAAATATGGCTTCATGTAAAGATGGCGATGTTGAAATGTGCTTAAAATCAGCACCAAGACATACAAATAGGTAAACATATAATTATTTAACTTTTAGGAAAATAGTATAAAAAAAATATAAACTTTTACTATTTATTTATTTATTTATTTATTTATTTATTTATTTGAATGTAATAAATTATTTATTTAAGTTATAATATTTTTATTTTAAAAAAATATTATATTATTTAAATATAAATGACTACAGCATTTCCTTATACATTTGATTCTATGTCTAGAATAGGCAATGATAGTGTATCAGTTGATCAAAGATCCATTCAAAATATGAATAATACAAATCACCAAATGGAAAATTTTTATCCTGCTTGTCCTATGAATAAAGCTATTGATTTTGCTTTAGCACAACCAAATGTTTTTTACAAAGGCGCTCATGAAGGTGGTATTAAAGGTTGTACTATTGAACAAAATAATGAACTCAAATATACACATATAAGTCGTCCTGCTTGTAAATTAACATTAAATGCTAGACCATTCTTAACTGTTCCATATTTAGGAAGAGGTTTAGGTGATACTGATAAAGAGTTTATGTTAAGAACCGGACAAAACGATTTAAATAAAAAAACTATTAATAATACCATGGAAATGAATTTCTCAGAACATCAAAATTATCCATTAATAGAATCTATGCAAAACTATGTATCTAACTCAGCTTACACAATTGAAGATGATGCTATGAATGGTTGGATAAGAGGTGGTATGAGCGCTCGTGAATTTGCTCGTAACCAAGATAATAAACAATAATTTTTTATAAAGTATTTTTTATATTTATTCATTATCTCTCAAATATAAAAATAATATTTTAAAAATTATTATTTAAATTCATATTATTAAAAATAATAATAATATGAATAATAATATGAATAATAATATGAATAATAATAAAAATATTAACTATAATTTAGATTTTCTATGTACTTATAAATCTTTTAATGAAAATTATGATTCTAATTTATGTTATCAAATACAATTATTACAAGCATTTAATATGAATAAATATGATGAATTTATTATAAATAGTAATATTGAAAAAACCTATTTATATTTGAGAGATAATGAAGAAATTAAAAAAATTATTAATATTCTCTCAACAAAACATGGTGAAATTTTATTAATGTGTGAAAATAATAAAGACTTGGAAAATATTGTTTTATTTCAATTAGTATTTAGTTTTGATTATTTTGAAATATTTCATAAATGTTTAGTAAATTTTTTAAGATCTGAAATTGAATATAGAGAGAAAGGAGATAATTTATTTTTTGAATTAATAAATTATATTAATTCTCAATAAATTATATTAATCTCTCTAATCCTTCTTATCTTTAATATAAATTTCTTTACAAATGTTTTTTATAACTTTATTATCAATATTATTTGTAGATTTTCCTATTTCTGATATTGTTCTAGCAAAATAATCTTGTTTAGCATCATTTTCTATAAAATCCGGATTTTGACTTTTCCATTCTTGTAAGGCATTATAATTTTTAGAAGATGCTTTCTTTATTGCTTGTTTAATTTTTTCTTTAGATTGATCTTTTGACCATTCGTTGTCTTCTTTTATATATAATGTTTCTCTCTTTATATCTGTACAATGTAATGGTCTCTCATATATACTTAACTTACTCATATTTTCTAGTATAGTTTTACTTATACCATTTGCTAATCCATTTGTTTTAGTAAAATCTAGTTGCTTTAATGTTACCTCTATAGATTTAATAAAATCACTCATATTAATAGCATCTTTACATTGTTCGTTTAAAAAAACTTGTATATTTACATTCTGATTATTTGTAGTATTATTTGTAGTATTATTAGTAATATTTCCTATCTTAGGTATTAAAACAGACATTTGTTTTTGTTGTTCTAATATAATATTTCGCATCTCTTTATTTTCATTCATAACTTTTAAAAACATATCTTTATATGAGATATTTTCTTCTTCATTATTTTCATTATTTATATTCGAATTTACAATTATTTCATTCGAATTTACAATTATTTCATTATTATTTTCATTTGATATATCAATTACGATATTCTTATTAATAAAATTACATTTTTTTTTATGTGTAAATAAGCTTTGCTTATGTTTATATTCTTTTCCACAATTACACATGTAATATGACGTGGACCCAATGGAACTTTTTTGGTAAGTATCGGTCAGTCGTTTATGCTTTAGGGTTAAAACATGTCTTTCATATTGACTTTTTTTATCCGTTAAATAGTCACATTTTTTACAAAAATATTTTTTGGAACTTTTTGGACCCAAAAAGTCAGTCATGAGTAAGTATATAAATACTTACCAAAAAAGTTCCTAAATCGATTTTTTTATGATTTTTTTTCATGGTAAGGATTTTTTTAA
>ENA-UZWU01030302-UZWU01030302.1-metagenome-genome-assembly--contig:-Day-4--1m-contig-30302_pt1 | contig 15480 bp, 9 predicted proteins | sample MGYA00260345_ERZ794905 | MGnify/ENA metagenome assembly ERZ794905
AGTTTTACGATGTCTTTGGTTCACTTTTTAAATCAAAATTGTGACATCTGTGTGATAGAAACAGGATTGGGTGGACGATTAGATGCAACAAATATTATTTTGCCCCAAATTTCAATTATCACTGGAATTTCATTGGAACACACCAATTTTCTTGGTGATACGATTGAACAAATTGCTGAAGAAAAAGCGGGAATTATAAAAGAAGGTGTTCCAGTAATTGTAGGAAATCTCCAAGAGAAAACGAGTTCTGTTTTTGAAAAAAGAGCGAATTTATTGCTCGCACCAATTCATTATGCCGACAGTTACGCCATAGATTTCGATCAAGAATTTCCCCTATTGGGCGATTATCAAAAAAAGAATTTCAAAACAGCTTGTTTGGCCAGTTTAATTATAGGTCAAACAGGGTACGAATTCGATTTTAGTAAGTGGTCAGCTGCTCTTTCAAATCTCAATAAAAACACTGGATTTCAAGCACGTTTGCAAGTGATTTCTGCTACTCCAAGAGTAATTTACGATGTTTCGCACAACGAAGAAGGGATCCAACACACGCTCGACTTTCTCAAATCTGAAATGAAAGAAGGGAAATTGCATATCGTTTATGGTTCCAGTGCTGACAAAGATTTCGATACGATTTTTCCTTTGTTTATAAAAACAGATGTCTATTATTTTACAGAATTCACGAACGAAAGATCGACCAAGAAAGCGGTATTGGAAGAACATGCTCAGAAAAACGATTTAAATTACACATCATTTGAGAAAGCGCGAGTAGCGATGGAAGCTGCTCAACTTGCTGCAAATCCATCGGATACGATTTTAGCTTTCGGTAGCTTTTTCCTTTTACACGATTTTTTAAAATAATTGTTAGGTTTCGCGTTGCTAATAGAAAAAACCATATTATATTTGCACTCGCATCTGCGTAAAAAGGGAGTTTAGCTCAGTTGGTTTAGAGCATCTGCCTTACAAGCAGAGGGTCGGGGGTTCGAATCCCTCAACTCCCACATAAAAACCCAGTAACCGTAAGGCTTTTCTGGGTTTTTTGTTGTCTTAAACTTTTCTTGGAAAAAGACTTTTTTTGGCCCAAAAAGGGGGTGAAAAGGTATAATGTATGCAAATTTTTGCACAGTGCAATGCCATAATTTTATCCAAAATGGCAACATTAAAACTAGCTCTAGATACGCGTAGAGCAAAGAAAGATGGGACCTTCCCTCTTGTCTTTAAACTCTCCGTAAAGAGAGAACAATCACACATTACAACCGGAATTAGTGTAAAACCGAACAAATTCCATGCAGAATCCAACCTAATAATTGGAAATCCAAAGGCAAATGAAGTATTAATGAAACTAGATGCCCAATATAGGAGCAGGTTTTACCAGTACATTATCAACCACTAAGGGCATGAACATTTTGCTGATGCAAAAGCTTATATTCTGAACAAACAGCCTGAGGAATTCACGGTAGCTGAATATTGGGAGAGCTTGATTAAAACCATGAAAGAAGCCGGTCGAGGATTCTGTCGCATTAAACTAAAACCTCATGATTTTTGTCATTTTTGATAAAAATTGAAAAACCTATGCCTCTGTTTATTAGTGATTTAACTTTTTGAAGAAAGTGTAATTCTATTGAAAAACGTTTGAAAAATAATTAATGCGACAGAACCAGAGATAAAGTTAAGTAACAGTTTATTATCTTGAAAGACGTCTTTCAAGACTTTATCAAATCTTAAAAAAGTAAATAATGGGAAAAAGATGAAAGCAACACTTGTTGGAACGATTAAATTTATGACTTAATTTTGACTATTTCTGGTGAACATTAGTTTGAAGACTTACATACAATCCTTGCCAGCGATAGTATATCGACTAAATCAATTTGGAATATCCCAAACGTTTTAGAATCAATCAAGGTAATTTCTTAAAAAGTCTTTCGAAAAAAAGGTAAAACCGGTTGATTTTGTATGCTGATTATAACTTTTCTCTATGCTATTCAATTCCTTTTTGGTTCCATCATTTAAACGGACCAAGTGATAATGAACAATCTCATAAAATAAAAGGTTGTATTCTAAATAACTGGTGTTGAATTTGGAGAGTTGGATCAATTCAAATGATGCTTCTGCGTTTTTTAAATTTCCCGAAATCATAGACTCAAGAGTAATAGCCAGCAGCACATTGGAATGGACATGATAACCATTCCAAGTTTCTGTTGATAGTAACTCGTTATAAAATAAATCCACAAGTTCATTAATTTTTTTAAATTCCTTTAGCAATAACAGCGTTGGAACAATTTCAATTGCAAACAAAAAAACATCACTTTTATTGTTTGACATAAAATCAAGCATTTTAAGCCAAATTTCCGAGTATTTTTCTTTGTTTAGATGATAATAAATGAGATTATAGGCAAAACAACGTCCTTTAAGCACCGGAAAGAAAGCGTCCTTAATTCGATCAATTCCCACTTTTTTTGGTTTCCCTTTTTGTGATAAGATCAAATTGTAATTGATAATGAGTTCAAAAAACAACTCCTCATGTCCTCCGGGTATTGTCAAAGGAAGTCCTTTTTGAACAAGTACACCATAATACCCATTAAAATGTAAATAGTCGACATGCCAATGAGCAACACATCTTCTGAAGTTTTCGTTTTGCACCAATATTCCCAATAATTTTTCAACCTTCTCTTTTGGCATTTTTGACAACAAAAAACCCATATTTTGGGCAAATTTCCTTAAATTTTCATTGCTGAAAACTAAAATTTCATCGGTAAATAACTGCTCAACTGCCGCGTATTTTTGATTGTATACTAATGATTTAATAATTGATGCAATTTTTAAATGATAATCGTTGGAACCATTTTGCAAAGCCAACCAGTGAAGGTTTTCCCTTGTTACTTTAACAGCCGTTTCAATTTGAATTATTTTAGACCAATTTGCCCAATCTTCATCATTGTTAAAGGACTTAATGAAAGAAGAATAATTTTTATACCCCAAATAATTACTCAACAAATTGACTGTTTTATATGACGGTTTTGTTTCATGCAAAAAACCAAAAAAGCGACGCAATGTATTAAAACCAACTTTTGCTTTTGTTACATCTTCAATCGATTCGTGAAGATTTTTTAAATCACCTATATTTTGAATAGGCCGACCAAAGCATCGTTGAATTTCTTTTTTTAATTGGATATAATTATTTTTATTAGACATAAATTGGAGAAGAAATAACTTATACTTTTAATAGAAAGGCACCTAATGAAATGCAAGACAAAGAGACAAGTAACGTTGAATTGAGTTTTTCCTTAAAAAACAATACCCCAAATAAAATAGTTAAAACAGGTACGGTTAGTGACAAAAGAGAATTGAGATAAGGATCCGTAATTTTAAGTCCTAAAAACCCAAATACTAAAGCTCCAAAAACAACGAAAGCCATTATTGTACAAGATCCAATAAACTTGAAATTCAGGTATTCAGTTATACGCAACTTTTGACCAAGTAATACGGCCGCGAACACACCCAATGCGAAAACAATCATTTCTTGAAGTGCAACTGTAAACAAAGGCGACGCACCCGTGCTTAGATTCTTCCAATGGATGATTGATGAGGCCGAGAAAAAAAGAATCATGAATAAATAATTCAAGTGTGTTTTCAAGCCCGGTTTTTCCTCTCCTTTATTTCGGCTGAATAGAAATAATAAAAATCCAATAGAAATGGAGACGGAGCCTAAAAAATAGTTTTCAATGGAGAAATTTTCGAACCAATACAAGTACGTGCAACTAATTAGCGTGCCAAATAGGGAGTAAACCCCAAAAACCTTTAAACTTCCTTTCTTTAAACCGAAAAGCATAAACAAAAGACCACACCCACCCAAAACACTAGCGAACAATGCCGCCATGCCGAAATTTAAAAAATTGGATAGCAAGTCTGTTCTCAAGAAAACCAAAACAAGAGCACCTAACACTGATGTGAACAGTGCTCTCGTCAGAATTAAAATAAGAGGAGGATATGAATTCAATAACTGCTTCCACAATACGTTATTGAAGGCAAATAAAAGGATTGAGACAAGGAGAAAAGTCATTTTTGAGAGAAGACTTAAGAACATTAAAGTTATAATAATTTTCACCATATGAAACCATTTAAAACAATAATGGGCTGCAAATGGGCTGTTTTTGAGAATTCAAAATTGGATATTTGTGATAATCTTTAATACCTTGCAATAAATACAAGGGGACCGAGAAATTATGTAATTCCCATTAAAACAATAATTAATATGTACAACGAGCAAATTGAAAACCTGATTAACCTTGCACTTGCTGATGGTGAATTGACTGAAAAAGAAATCGGAATAAAATAACTAATAAAAAAATTATGGGACTATTTGGAAAAAAATCAGAAGGTGGATTAATGGATGTAATCCGCTGTGATGAGCAAGAATATCTTGTTTGGAAATGGCGACCATCGGGCGATGCAAACTCTACAAAAAAAGAAAATGCAATCCGCTACGGGAGTAGTCTTCGAGTTAAAGATGGTGAGCTTGCCGTTTTTGTTTACCAACAAAAAAATGGTGCAATGCAAGATTTTATAGTCGGGCCTTATGACCAAACTATAAAAACAGCAAATTTTCCAATATTAACTAGTATTGTGGGGTCAGCATTTGGCGGAGCATCACCATTTCAAGCAGAAATATATTTTATGAACCTTTCGGGTAATGTTCAAATAAAATTTGGCATTCCTTATTTTGATGTTTTCGACCCCCGCTTTTTGGACTTTGCGGTACCAATGGCAGTGCGAGGAACACTTACTTTTAATATTACAGATTATAAAGGTTTTTTAAAATTAAATCGTCTAATCAATTTTGAATTAGATGATTTTAAAAAGCAAGTAAAAGATGCAGTTGCAAAATATATAAAAGCTGTAGTTACCAACATTCCTGCTGATAATGGATTACCCGTTTTGCAAATGGAAAGAAAAATCATGGAAATAAATGATTTAGTTGCAAAGTATTTAGGTGCTCGCCTTGAAACAGATTTTGGTGTAAACATGAAAGGTTTGGATATTGCAAACCTTGAAGTTGACAAAGAAGCTGAAGGATATGCTGAATTAAGAAAAGTTACAGCAGAGCAGACGACAAAAACTGTTGGAGCACAGACAGATGTAAATATCAAAAATTTACAGGATACTCAGGAAATCAATGCTACGAATATGGAGGAAACACTTCGTATTCAAAGAGAGGAAGCTCAAAGAGCACAAAAACTTCAAACAGAAGGACAAAACATATCTGTTCATCAATTAAACCAGCAAGCAGAAGTAGCAAAAACTGCTGCTGAAAGTTTGGGTAAAATGGGTTCTGGCGCCGGTTCTGGCGCCGGTTCTGGCGGCGGCGGAATGGATCCTGGTTCTATGATGGCAAGCATGGCAATGGGAGGAGCAGTTGGTCAAGGAATGGCTGGATCAATTGGAGGTATGATGAGTGGTATGAACCAAGAAAAACAAACCCCACCGCCACCGCCACCACAAGCTCAATATAATATTTCTATTGGTGGCCAACAAACTGGCCCTTTTGCTTGGGAACAATTGCAACAAATGGTACAAAGTGGTCAAATCACAAGAGATACTCACGTATGGAAACAGGGTATGACAGGTTGGGAATTGGCAGGTGATGTTCAGGAATTATCTTCATTATTTGGTGCAGTTCCTCCTCCTCCTCCTCCTGCACCTTAATTTAGTATTAACACTTAAATAATGTATTATGGATGATAGTAGCTTTTTTTCAATGGACAGATTAGTTGAATTCGGTATGGGTATGACTGTTGCTCAACAAATGGTTAAAACCATGAACCAATCTATGACTAATATGCATGTGCCGGGAGCAATGAACCCTTTGGAAAAACCACAGCAACAGTTTTTTTATGCAATGATTGAAGGTAAGCAAGCAGGACCTTTTTCTGAGAAGGAATTAGCCCGTTTAATAGCCGAAAAGAAAGTTGTAAAAGAAACTTATGTTTGGATGCCAAGTTTGCCAAGTTGGAAAATGGCAGAACAAGTTCCTGAGGTCCTAAAGTTAGTTGCATTAGCACCTCCACCATTTCAACAAAACAAATAAGATTATGAAATTAAATTTTGTCCAAACATTAATCGCTATTTCCTTGAGTGCTTTGATGGCATTTGGAATCTTCAATTATAATCAGAGTGAAAATAGTATTCTTTTCAGTATTGGTGGTTTTTTATTTCTATCCTCTACGTTAATATTTTTAATCGCAACTAATTTCGAATTTCCGCGAACAACTACAAACATAAGGGCTTTATCTGTATTTTTCTTCCTAATCGCGCTAACCATCAACTTGATTTACACTTTTGCAGGGTTTTCTGCTCAATCATACATTATCGTCAATGGTTTTTGTTTTGTTACCTTCTTTTCCATTTTAAATTTAATTTATAGAAGCAAACAATAATGCTGAAATTTCGAATTTTATCTGATTAAATTAAAAGTTCTCGAAAAGGCATTGATATCGATTAAGTAAGGGATGAAATTCTAAAAAAAATTGAGTCTTTATGTTTAGGAAGTTGATATTGGATTGTCAAATATGAAAAACAGTACTTTAAACAGATTGAATACATATAGTATATATTGTATAGTCATGTCGAAAATAGCAATGTATCAAGATACATGAGTTTTTGAATTTGAACGTCTTCAAATCAAGAATAATCTTATTCGATTTAAATTTCAAAAAATCAAAATAAGAAATTACTTATATTTTCAATCTTAAATAACAACTTTTATGAATCAAACTTATTTCAAGATTTGTTTTTTATTTAATATTTTAGGTTTAAGCCATCCTTATTCAAAGTTAAATCTCTCTATATTTAATAAAAAAAATAATAATATTTCAAAAAAATAAAACCATAAAAATAATGATTGAATGCACAAAGTAAAATTATCTCAAAAGTTAAGGTATCGATTTGATAACACCATGAGCCGAGGGCCAGGTGCATTAATCTTGTGGTTAGCCATTCTAACTGGTATCATGATCATAATCACGACGATGATTGTACTCATTTTCAGGGTTTTTCCAGAAGGAGAAAATTCCTCCATGGAAATTGGTGAAACCCTTTGGCAAACGTTAATGCGCGCCATGGATGCAGGAACAGTTGCAGGTGATTCTGGATGGGGATTTCGTTTAATCATGTTCCTTGTAACGCTCGGAGGTATTTTTATACTATCCACTTTAATTGGTATTCTGAGTTCCGGAATTGATGAGCGATTACAAGAACTCAGAAAGGGTAGAAGTTTCGTAGTTGAGAAAAATCATCAGTTGGTCTTAGGTTGGAATTCGCAGATTTTTACAATTATTGATGAATTGGCAGCAGCCAATGAAAATCAGAAAAAGCCGAGAATTTTAGTAATGGCAATAGAAGATAAAACCATGATGGAAGATGCAATTCGTGAAAAATGTGAAAACTTGAGAAATACAAAAGTGATTTGCAGGAGTGGTGACCCTACTGATATCAAGGATCTGAATATTGTCAATTTGAATGAAACTAAAAGTATTGTGGTACTTTCAAGAGAAAATTCACCATATGCTGATGCGCAAACTATAAAGGTGCTTTTAGCTGTTATAAACCATCCTGAACGAAGTGATAGGCCGTTTCATGTGGTCGCACAAATGAGGCAACAAAAGAATATTCTTGCCGGAAAAATTGTAGGAAAAAATGAAGTCGAATTAATGTTGACCGATGACTTGGTATCCCGGATTATGGTTCAAACTTGTCGTCAATCGGGTTTGAGTGTAGTTTACTCTGAAATTACCGGTTTTGACGGAGATGAGATCTATGTTATTGAAGAAACTGGATTGACTGGCAAAACATTTGGTGAAATTATTTTCAAATACAATGATAGTGCGGTCATTGGTCTGCAATTCCCAAATGGAAGTGTTAAGCTAAATACGTCTATGGAAACTGTTTTAGAGAAAGGTAGTAAACTGGTTGCTATAACCGAAGATGATGATACACTTATTATCAATGCGCCTGCTGCAAAAATTAATGAGGGTGCTATTGTATTTGTTGAAGAAAAAAGACCTTCTATTGAACGCACGTTGATTTTAAGTTGGAACAACAAAGGGCCAGCTATTCTTCGTGAAATGAGTTCATATGTGCCAGCTGGTTCTGAATTATTAGTCGTTTCAGCCCATGAGAATATAGATGAAGAATATAACAAAATGACAATTTCAAGTAATTTGAAAATAGATTTTAGAATCGCTGATGTAACGGATAGAGAAATTTTAGAAAGTCTAAATGTACACGAATTCACACAGATTATTGTACTGAGTAACACACGCACTTTGAATGTGCAGGAAGCTGATTCTCAAACGCTAATAACACTTCTTCATTTGCGTGATCTGTTAGATATTAAAAGTGCACAGGTAAGAATTGTAAGTGAAATTATGGATTTGAGAAATCGCGAATTAGCCAGTGTTACGAAAGCAGATGATTTTGTAGTAAGTGATAAATTGATCTCTCAGCTGGTTTCACAAGTTAGCGAATCCAAAAATTTGGTCAATGTATTAAACGATATGTTTGATGCGGATGGATCAGAGATTTATTTAAAACCGATCAGTAACTACGTGAAAACGGGTGTTGAAATGGATTTCTTTACCGTGCTAGAAAGTGCAAAAAGACAAGGACAAATTGCCATTGGATACCGTATAATGTCAAAACAATTTGAAAAGGAATCGAGTTATGGTGTTTTTGTGAATCCCATAAAAACAAATAAAATAAGCTTTAATTCTGGTGACAAAATCATTGTAATTGCAGAGGATTAATCAAATACATATTTATGAAAATCAAACATGTAAAAATGGAAAATTCAACAAATCAAGTGTCAGTAAAAACAGGCGAATGGATTTTAACCTTTTTGATTAGCGCAATACCAGTTGTAGGCATTTATAATGCTATTTGTTTGGGCTTTTGGGAGTGGTACAAATGAAAGCAAAGCAAATTGGGCAAAAGCAGGCCTAATATGGTGTGCAATTATAATAGGTATTTACGCGCTTATTCTGCTCATTTTTGGTGCTGCACTTTTATCAGCTATGGGTTAAATCCAGCCCATAACACTTTGTAAAGGGCATTAAAAACGCCCTTTACATTAACCGTTTTATTCACATAATAAGCTCGGATCTAAGGATTCGAGCTTTTTTGTTTAATTTAATTATTTCGTCTTGTTCCTCATAAGATTTTTTATTTTTGCAATTGAATAAAAACGGACAATAAAATCGATTTTATGAAGGTAAATACGAAATACAACACTAAAGAATCTTTATTAGAATTATACAACAAACCTTTGCTCGAATTGGTATTCGAAGCAGCAAATGTGCACCGTGAATTTCACAATCCGCGTGAATTACAAATGTCAAGTTTGTTGAGTATCAAAACAGGAGGTTGTCCTGAAGATTGTGGGTATTGTCCGCAAGCAGCTCGATATCATACGGATGTGGAAGCGCATAAATTAATGAGTGTCGAATCGGTTTTGGAACAAGCAAAAAATGCCAAAGCCAATGGTTCATCTCGTTTGTGTATGGGTGCAGCTTGGCGTGAAGTGCGCGATAACAAGGATTTCGATTCGGTTGTAGAAATGGTGCAAGGTGTTAATGATTTGGACATGGAGGTGTGTTGTACACTCGGTATGTTGAACGAAGATCAAGCGAAACGATTGAAAAACGCCGGACTTTTCGCCTACAATCACAATCTAGATTCATCCAAAGAGTTTTACAAAGATGTGATTTCGACTCGTGAATATGAGAACAGATTGGATACAATTGAAAACGCGCGAAAAGCTGGTATTTCTGTTTGTTCAGGTGGAATCATCGGAATGGGTGAAGCAATCGAAGATCGCGTGGGTCTTTTGATTAGCTATATGGAAATGGAAAATCCACCAGAGTCTATTCCGATTAATGCATTAGTGGCCGTTGAAGGAACGCCGTTGGAAGATCAAAAACCGATTGAACAATGGGAAATGATTCGTATGGTAGCGACGACGCGTGTTGCTTTTCCTGAGTCAGTGGTTCGATTGTCAGCTGGAAGAACGAAAATGTCTATGGAAGCACAAGCTTTGTGTTTTATGGGCGGAGCAAGTTCTATCTTTGCTGGAGATAAATTATTGACGACGCCGAATCCGGATTTCAATGCCGACAAAGAAATGTTTGACATTCTTGGATTGATTCCAAAAGAATCTTTTCAAGACGGAGAAAAACCGGTAACGCATCCAGACGAAAAAATAATTGCTAGAAAAAAAAAGGAAGCTCAACGAGCGGAAGAATTAGCAGCGGCAAAAACGAAACCAAAGAATGGTGATTTCGAATCACGAAAAGTGAGTGTTACCAATTAAGAGATATGTTAGCTAAATGGCAAGATAAATTAAAGAAACGAGAAGAAGAGGGGACCATGCGTTCCCTTTTTCGTTTGGAGAATAAATTGGATTTTTATTCCAATGATTATCTTGGAATGTCTTCGCTTGATATTCGTTCAGAGGCAAAAGGAGGAAGCACAGGTTCACGTTTAATTTCGGGAAATTCGAAAGAAGCTGCAGAGTGCGAATCTTTTCTGGCCGATTGGTTCAAGACAGAGTCTGCGCTTGTTTTCAATTCGGGTTACGACGCCAACCTGGGCTTCTTTAGTTCCATTCCTCAAAAAGGAGATTGGGTCTTGTACGATGAAAAAATTCATGCGAGCGTTAGAGATGGTATTCGGTTGAGTTTTGCTAATTCATTTTCTTTTATACATAATGATGTCACGGATTTACAGAAGAAAATCCAAAAAGCAGAGGGAGCGGTTTTCGTTGTGGTGGAATCATTGTATTCCATGGATGGTGATTTTGCGCCCTTAGGAGAAATTGCAGCAATTTGCAAATTAACGAACGCTAAATTAGTCGTGGACGAAGCACACGCTTGTGGAGTTTTCGGCGAACATGGACGCGGAATAGTCGATTGTTTGCCTGATTCAAATTCCGTTTTTGCACGAATTGTCACCTTCGGAAAAGCATATGGATATCAGGGAGCGGCTGTTTTGTGTTCGGCTGAATTGAAACAATTTCTTATCAATTTCGCACGTTCTTTTATTTATACGACTGCCTTGCCAAGAGAAAGTTATCGCCAAATTCAAGAAAGAGTTAGACACGATATTATACCTCAACGACAACGGCAGTTGCAATGGAACATAAGTGCATTTAGATCTCAGTTTCCGGAGAATACTTTTGTTTCAGAAGTCAATTCGCCTATACAAGTTATGCGAATAGGGAACATTGAAGAAACGAAAGGTAAGGAACAAGAATTCTTGGACAAAGGTTGGGCCGTGAAAGCGATTTTATCTCCAACTGTTGCAAAGGGGGAGGAGGGAATTCGATTTTGTATTCATTTTTAGAGGTTCCTTCGGACCATTCCATTACCGTCAATTATGGATGGCTATTAAAATTTTCGATTTAGAATTAGAAAAATTCGTTACGCTCATGTTGCTCGTTAGACAACTATTTTTTGTGGAATTACCGAAAAGTGCGTATTAATCGATTCTTTGTGAATTTCGAATCTCGAATGGATGAATGGAAAAAATTCCAAGAAGCAGATAGAGAAAGACGGAGCGAATTGTATTACAATTAACGCAACAAATTAATATGACCAGATGCTGTTAATTTTTCATCTGTATTCAAATCATGCGCATATTTTACAACATAACTATATAAGCCTTGCGGACAGATTTTTCCACCGTACGTTCCGTCCCAATGCGCATCAATATCATCCGTAACATAAACCAATTCTCCCCATCGGTCGTAGATTTCCATATGGAAGAATTTGATATACGATCCAGTCGTTCTAAAATATCGATTGTGCTCATCATTATTGGGTGTGAAAGCATTCGGGATGAAAAGCGTAACAAAACAATCTTCGGCTAATTCTACATTAATATCGTCGGTATATACACAACCATTTATATCGTTTACAGTTAAAGTGTATACACCGTCGGTGTTAATGGTTATGCTTGGAAAATTCGATCCGTTGCTCCATTGGTAGAAACTAAAAATGTCATTTGCAACCAAAGCAATCGGTTCTTGTGGACAAACAACCGTATCCGGACCGAGTGATAAAGGGAAAGCAGGATAGAAATCGACAAAGACACTTGCCGTGTTCATACAACCATTAGCATCGGTTCCTGTAACAGCGTATAGCGCCGCAACTGTTGGTATGAAAGTTAATCCATCCGTTACTGTATTATCCCAAATGTAAGATTGAGCGCCACCACCATTTAATGTTAATGGATCTCCTTCACAAACACCAAGTGAACTAGTATTTGCAGTAACGTTCGGTAAATTATTTACAATGACTTGAATACTTGTCGTATCAATACAACCAAAACCATTTGTCCCTGTTACGAAATACGTGTTCGTTATAGTTGGATTGAAAGCCACATTGTCTGTTACTCCATTGTTCCAAACATAGGTATTGGCGCCATTGCCAGATAAAGTAACAGGATCTCCAATGCAAAGTACTGCGGTAGATGCTGTAATGGTGACTACTGGATTTGGGTTGACCGTTATACTAATCGTCGTCGTATCGGCACAACCATTTACATCCGTTCCTATCAATTCATGCGTTATTGTTGTCAAAGGAATTGCCCAATCACCATCTATTACTCCATTGTCCCAAACATACGTATTTGCTCCAGAACCTGTCAATTGTGTTGAATCGCCTTCGCATAAAACAGTACTCGTGGCATTTGCAACGACCGTTGGTAAAGCATTTACGACAACTGTAATTGTATCCGTGTTTTCACAATTATTAGCGTCAGTTCCCGTTGCAGTATATAAAACCGTTGTTGTTGGGAAAAAATAGACATTGTCGACAACTCCATTATCCCAAAGATAAGTTACAGCTCCACTTCCAAATAAGGCTGTCGAATCATTCAAACAAATTAGATTATCTGTCACATTCGCTTGAACATTTGGCAATTGATTGACCGTAATTAATATACTTGCTGTATCTGTGCAAGATCCTATTGATCCCGAAACGATATAGGTCGTTGTAACGGCTGGCGAAATGTAGGCGTTATCTATTGCTCCATTGTTCCAAACGTAGGTTGTAGCCCCCGTTCCATTCAATAAAACCGAATCACCAAAACACATTATATTGCTGTTTGCGGTTGCGCCAACCACTGGGTTGTTTGTCACATTTATTGTCACAGTATTTGAATCTACACAACCATTAATGTCTGTTCCAGTTACCTGATAAGTCGTATTCACAATTGGTGAAACATAGTTGCCATTCGTAACGCCGTTGTCCCATGCGTATGTCAATGCACCACCACCGATCAGTTGCGTTGAGTCTCCAAGGCACAAAGGGTTTTGACTAACATTAGCTGTGATTACAGGTTGTGAGTTAACGATTACTGTTGCGCTAGAAGAAGAGCTCAGACTGCAACAATTTAAGAAATTTGCTTGACCCAGTATGGAATAAGTTGTAGTTGCTGATGGTGTGACATAAAAAGTATAGCCGTCAGAAATGTTATCTAAAGCTGTTGTGTCGATTCCATTCGTATAAGATACATTATTAAGACCAGGTAAGTTAATGTTTACTGTCAATTGAACTGAGTCTCCATCACAAATTGATGTGTCAGAACTCAAAGTAATTTCCGAAGCGTTAAAACCCAGAGTGAGAAATCTTGTAGAATTTACTGGAATTATTGAAGTGTCAATTCCACTGACTGTTACGTAACCGTTGCTGTAACTAAAAGAAAGTGTTCCAGTGCCGGTCTGCGCTATACTGGCATCGATGAAGTTCCCATCGGTATCATACAATAAATGAAAATCCGTTGGATTAATTGGGCCCACCAATGAACCGGGTAACTCACAGGTATCGACTTTAATATCCCAATTAAAAATTTGATCAAAATTCGTATTTGTTACTTTCCATTCTTTCGCAAATCGTGTATTAATCCCAATAGGAACCTCTAAATTAGGACCGGATGCTGCACAAGCACCGTCGGTATTATTACCCATCATTATAAAAGAATTGTCGTTGTTGAAAACACCTGTATTATTCGCGTTATTCGCAGCAAGTGTGGCTCCGATATATAATCTATAGCTATCATCGAATGTGTGTGACTGCTTTTGCATCAGGGCTTGAGCGCTGTCAAGACCAATTCCAATGACTTCGCTATGAAACGCAGAGGGGGCATTTGCGTCCCAAAGAAGAGAACCAATGCTTGATTCATAATCGCCTTGAACACCTCCACCAGCGTCATCAAGTGTTATTCCATATTTGATTGCTAAATATGTATGAACACGACGCATTTGAACAGCTGTTAGGTTTGTATTGTAAAAAATGTATTCGTGGATGTAGCCATTATAAGGTGAATTACCATTTCCAGGCTGAACTCCCATATAAATGCCTGTAGGACCAGAGGATTGAGAAGCAGGATTTGTGGTAGTTAATAAGTCATTTTCAAATGTATTCAAGGAAGTTGTTGAACTTCGATTGCCTCTTAAAGAAATGATAGTAGGCAAGTTATTTTCCGTCCAATCACGACATGCATTTGAGCTATTCGAAGGAGAGAGACCTATCGCTATTCTTCCAGCAGCACCAAGATTTCTAAATTGAATGGCATTTGGTGTATTGTTCCAAAGCAACATGTGGTTATTGTTAACCAGACTAGGAGGAAAATAATATGCACAAAAGAAAGTTCCGTTATTTGTTGCTCCAGAATTGTTCTGCATGAAGTTTAAGCTCGATGTATTTGTCAATGCTTGAAGAGCTGCTAGTGTATTGCCATTGTAATAGATAGTAGTATTGTAATTCGAAACATTACCTGCTGGAGTATTTGTTGCTTGCGGATATGGCGCCGCCGCATCAGTTACCGTAACGGGCCCGATTGTAGAAAGTGTTGTTGTCCATGCTGTAACATTTCCCAGAGGCAAAGCATCTGGCTTGAACCATCCAGTAAGGTTTCCTACTCCAATATTTCCTGGGTTTTGTCCGAAGGATAGTATTGGAACCAATCCAATTATTAATAGAATTCGAGTAAATAATTGTGTCATATTTGAACGAGTATATATTAAGAGCCAGTACATTATGGAAACTCCTTGAAATTAGAACGTAGAAACTGGAGTTTGGTTTGCTTTATGAGCGAATAAAAACTTAAATATTTAGTAATTCACAAAATAACAATACAATTCAAACGTTATAGCAAGTCCCAGACACTTCGATAAGCATTTTCCTTCTCTACATAATCCAAAAAAGCAGAGTAGAATAGATCATTTCCTATAGTTGCAGAATCACCAATAATTATTAATCGTTCTTGGGCTCTCGTCATGGCGACATTCATTCGTCTATAATCGGACAAAAATCCGATGTTTTGATCGGGATTACTTCGAACCAACGAAATGATTATTATCTCTTTTTCTTGTCCTTGGTAACTATCGATGGTCGAACAAAGAATGGAGTTTTCCAAAACTTCTTTCAG
>ENA-UZWU01008448-UZWU01008448.1-metagenome-genome-assembly--contig:-Day-4--1m-contig-8448_pt1 | contig 15473 bp, 16 predicted proteins | sample MGYA00260345_ERZ794905 | MGnify/ENA metagenome assembly ERZ794905
ATTTGTTTTATACGACGAAATCTTTGATTACTCATTTGATAATGAAAGATTTCAACATACCCGAATAACAGGAATTGTTAAAAATATTCATCATGTTCTTAACAATGATGTTAATGATATGTATCAAAAAATCAAACCTGCTCTTGAGCAGAACAGAACATTAGCATTAGAATATGTGAAAGGAAAAACAATTCCAAAGTCAGTAAGAGCACAAATGGCTTTGTCGTCTGTCAAAACCGATCGAACAGGATTAGATTTTGATCTTCATGCTATGTCATCTTACTTGACAAAACTAACATAAGGCTGTATAGTAATAAGATGTATGATATCTTTTTTATTGGATCAGAAGACGCAGCAGGATGGAAAGAGTTACGTAGAAAATTTCCATTTGCAAAAATATCTAGCGACTTTCGTACAGCACAATCTACATCACTAACTCCGTTTCTATGGATTGTATGGAGTGACATTGTTATAGACAACTTTAACTTTGAATATTGTCCTGACAAATGGAGCAAAGACTATGTCCATTTATTTAAAAATAATGATACGTTTGACGGTGTTTGCCTACTACACAAAAAAGTACACGTAAGTGATCGAGAGATAGCTCACAGATTTTTTGTAAACAAAAAAGAAGTTGACATTGTAGCAAGTTATCCAAGACCATATGATATCTTTTATCCAAAAACATATGACGACTATTTACAATGTATAGACAAAAGTACAACGGATATGTTTTGGGCAATATGGGACGATGTAGATCTTTCATATGATTTAGATTATTTAGATTATTATGTTCCTACTTATGATACATATCATAAAGACTTAACACATATCTTTTTAAACGGTGAAACTCAAGATGGTATCTGCTTGTTTAGCAAATATCAAAAAGTAACAAAGAAAGAATTTGATCATAGATTTTTTGTAAATAAAAAAGAAGTTGATATTGTAGTAAGTAACCCAAAACCGTTTGCAACATATTTTATAGACACATACGAGGATTATGTAAAAGCATTAGATAGTTCGCCTACAGATATGTTTTGGTGTATATGGAAAAATGTTGAAGTAATTGACTTAGAAATTTATTCAACTTACTTTAGTCATCATAACAGTTATGATAGAAACGAAAATCACGTGTATAAAAATTTATGTAATGATGAAGAAAGTTATCACGGTGGAGTTGTTCTTGCTTCAAAAAACAAACCAATATCAAAAAAAGAAATAGAACATAGATATATTATTAATCGAAAAGAAAATAAACAAATAGTAAGTCGTTATAGATATCCTCGATATATTATTAGAACATATGAAGAATATCTAAACATAACAGAAAAGGAAACAAGTCCGCTGTTTTGGTGTGTCTGGGATAATGTTGAAATATTAGATGATAGTATATGGGATCTCTACCATAGTCCTACAGATGGTCGATATGATGCTGATAGAGAAATGCATCATGTATTCAAACATATCTTTAGAGGAGAAGAAACTTATCATAACGGAATTTTTCTAGCATCGACAAAACACAGTATAGGTAACCGTGAATTTACTCATAAATATGTTATTACACGAAAAGAACATGACGAAGTAGTGTCTAAGTTACGTCCTTACGATATTGTGTTTATTAGTTATAATGAGCCCGATGCAGACGAAAACTATGAAAAATTATTAAAATGTTTTCCAAGGGCAAAACGTATACACGGTGTTAAAGGTATACATCAAGCGCACATCGAAGCAGCCAAACTTTGTGATACAGAAATGATTTGGATTGTAGACGGAGATGCACATATACTAGATAGCTTTAATTTTGACCACGAAGCTAATACATATGAAACTGATACAGTACATGTATGGCAAAGTCAAAATCCTATTAATGGATTAGAATACGGCTACGGCGGTGTAAAACTATTACCTAGAGAGCTAACAATTAACGTTGATATAGATAGCGCAGACATGACTACTAGTATTAGTAATAAGTTTAAATCAATGCCTAGTGTATCAAATATTACGGCATTTAATACAGATCCATTTAGTACTTGGAAAAGTGCATTTAGAGAATGTGTAAAATTAGCAAGTAAAAGTATTACAGGACAAATAGATAACGAAACTGAAGAACGGTTAGAAGCATGGCAACATCCAGTACCAGATGCATTTTATAGGCATGAAGCAAAACGTGGAGCCGAAGAGGGCAAAGTGTACGGTTATGATAATATTAATAATAACGATAATTTAAAATTAATAAATAATTTCGAGTGGTTATATGAACGATTTCAACAAAATACCCTGGACTGATATAACGAAGTTTGGACAGAAAACTCTCCTAGAGAGCCATCTTTTCACGGTCTCTTGGATCACCACTAGATATTGTAATTATTCGTGCAGTTATTGCTGGCCACACGCAAGATCTAGTGTCCCTGATACGAAATCAACAGAATTATACTTAAACACCATGAATAGTATCAAAGCACAAGCTCGTGCTAATAACTTTACAAACTTCCATTTTAGCTTCAGTGGCGGAGAACCAACAGCAAATAAACAGTTTATGCCGTTAGTTGAGCATTACTGTAATGATAAAGAAGCTGAGTATCAAAGCATACATATGACTACAAATCTATCACCAGGAACCAAATGGTGGGATAAGTACTTACACAATACGAAAAGTTTACAACGTCGAAGTGTAACAGCAAGTTTTCATGCAGAATTTGCAGATGAGCAAAAGTTCGGCGATAAATGTTTACAACTTATGGAAGGAGGAGTATTTGTTACAATTAACCAAGTCATGGTTCCGGAGATGTTTGAAGAACTTTACGAACGCCTTCAACGATTTGCCGCCAGAGGCATTAATGTTACTCTCAAGCCACAGTCAGACCCATCCGCTAGTTTTGTCGTTCCCGGATATACCGAAGAAGCAATCCAAACAATGCAAAAAGGATTCCCACAGCAAGTCTACGGAGAACAACTTGCACAAGTTGCCCTCTACGACAGCAAAGGAAACGAATACGAAATAGACCAAGCAGAGAGATTTAATGCATTTGGTTTTAATAAATTTAAAGGTTGGTCCTGTAATGCAGGTTACCAAGGAATAATCATTAGAGATACAGAAGTTAGAAGAAGCCATAGTTGTCATGATGATATTCTAGGAACAATTACTGATGGGTTTGAAATATTTAAAAAACCTACTACGTGTATAACTCCTAGTTGCATGAGCAGTGCTGATAGTAAACTACCAAAGTGGAGAAACTCTTGAAAGTTGACATAGAAGATATATTATTTTGGATGGATGCAATCCGTAACAGTGACGATCGATATCGCACACTTGAAAGTTTTTGGAAAGGCCAAGTATACAGTAAATTATGGCTTATAGAGAAAATGGAAGAATATAAATTACAAGGTAGCATTGCTGTATATGGCGGATGGAATGGTGTACTTTCAAACTTAATGTTCAACAGTGATCTTTGTATACCAGAGATTGAAAGTATAGACCTTGATCCTACATGCAAACCGATTGCAGAAACTATTAATATGCGATATCATATGCAAGGTAGATTTTTTGCAACCACAGCAGATATGTGTGAATACACTACAGATTCTGATGTTGCTATAAACACAAGTTGTGAACACCTAACACAAGAACAATATGATAAATGGTTAAGTAATCTAGCACCTGGTACTAGGATAGTATTACAAAGTAATAACTATTTTGATCTTGATGAGCATATACGATGTGCAAGTAGCATGGAAGAATTTGTACAGCAATCAAATGTGTATGTAGCCTATGTAGGAGAGTTTGTAACACCTAAGTACACTAGATATATGATTATAGGTCATAAGTTTAATTCGTAATTATAGTATGTATTTTATAATCTAATTCTTCATTAAATTCTAATAGATGATATGTTTCGGTACTTGTATGATATCCTATTACTTTTAGTGAATGGTTGTGCATAATAGGTCTTCCTAGTAAATAATCCTTTAGGTATACTTCTTTTACAACAGCACCATTAACATTAATTTTTAATATTGGGCAATCCGGAGTTTCTAACGGAAAAAATACAGCATGTGTATTAAATCTTATTCCTGATCTAAATTGATATCCTCTAAAATTAACACTAAAATTAATAGACTGTTTTGTTTTAGTATCAAAAATTAAACCCCAATTACAATTATTATCTTCACCGTATGGCACAGCAATAATCTTATCACCTATCAGTACACTACAACTATATTTTTTAGCAAAGTCTTTGCATTGTGTTTTATATACTTTTATCTCTTTAGTCTCAGTATTAAATTCAACAACTTCGTTTAATCCTGCGGTTTCACCAAACGGTAATGCATATAATATATTGCCTACAACTGTAATATCACTATATTTTGATGATATAGTATTATTAATTTGATTAATTGGATAGTTATTAATTTGTTCGCCGTCAAATTCTACAATCGAATTATAGCCAGCTTCTTTACTGCTAGGCATACTCCAATAACTACCGTTACAATATACTGTTCCTATATGTAATTTTGTTCCTTGTGTAGGCATTTCGATAAATTCAACATTATTATTAAGACATATTGCAAACTTACTACCAAAGCCAAATGCTGTTTCGCCATTAGATGCTAGGCTATAATATTGACTACTATCTGTGTCTATATTGTAATATTTAGGTTTATAGTTCCTAACTTGTACAACAGATTCTGGTGTAACTAACCATATATCGTGTTTAACAACCTTACATACATTTATTTTGTTAATTGTATCTAATGCTATATTTCTATTTTTATTTAGAACTTTAAAATTAGAATTGTCTGTTGTAAAAAGTAGCGAAACTAAGTCGTTCTTGTATTGACAGACAATCGGATCTAAGTAATTTGGGTCTAGATACGGCATAAGTATATTTAACAATTAGTATAATTCAAAATAAGAGATATGAAAACTAAAAATGTTTACATTTAATCAATTAGAAAACATACATTTAGAGATTACAAATCGCTGTCAAGCAAGTTGTCCTATGTGTAGTAGAAATATTCACGGCGGATTAGAAAATCCCTTGATTAAAAACCAAGATTGGACAGTAGCAGACTTTAAAAATATCTTAAATGAAGAAGTATTACATCAATTAAAAGGATTCTATTTTTGTGGAAACTTTGGCGACCCAATTATTAATAACGACCTAATAGAAATGTGTCAACATAGCACAGATGTTAATCCTAACTTGTACATTAGAATACATACTAACGGCGGCGCAAGAAATACCGATTGGTGGAAAAGATTAGCAAAAGCATTACCGCCAGCACATAATGTTATTTTTGCAATTGACGGACTAGCAGATACACATAGTTTATATCGTGTCGGCACTGACTTTAATAAAGTATTAGAAAATGCAAAAGCATTTATTAATGCAGGCGGAACAGCAGAATGGGCGTTTATCAAATTTAAGCATAATGAACATCAACTAGATGCAGCAGAAGCATTAGCAAAAACACACGGATTTGCTAGATTTACATATAAAGATAGTGCAAGATTTGTTGCTACGGAAAAGTTTCCAGTTTACAATACAGAAGGTAACACAACACGTTACTTAGAACCACCTACTGGTAGTAAAATTAATCTTATTACTCAAGATGTAATTGACAATTATAAAGATGTAGTAGATGCTAGTGAAATAGATTGTTATGTAAAACAAACAAAAGAAATTTATATAGATGCATATAAAAAAATTATGCCTTGTTGTTTTTTAGCAAGTATTCCCTACAACTACGCTGCTGAAAACGATACTACTAAGTCTATTAGAATTGAAATTGAACAACAGTATTCTAAACTAATAAACGATTTAGGAAACACAAATGCATTAGAAAATACTATTCAATCAGTAATAGATTCTAGTGCCTGGCAAACAGTATGGCACAAGTACTGGGGTACAGAAAAACTAATTACATGTGCAAGAACATGCGGAATTAATAAACTTAGTAAACCTAAAGATCAGTTTATTGAGCATACCGAATTATGAACAAGGAAAATAATGTCTGACTTAGAAAAATATCAAGCCGAAATTGCAAAAGTAAGTGGTACAGATACATTTTGTGTCCTGCCGTGGATACATTTTGCTACTAGGCCTAATGGTGATATGCGACTATGCTGTAGCTCAAACGCTAGTGGAGCCGGCAACGACCATACAGTTGGTCTTGTTAAAATGGAAGACGGCAAGCCTGCAAACTTTGGTAGAGAAACTCCAATGGAGGCATGGAACAACGACTATATGAAAAGTGTACGTACAACTATGCTTAATGGCGAAATTCCTGCTAGTTGTACAAAGTGCTTCAAAGAAGAAAGTCAGGGTATTGTAAGTAAGCGTATCTGGGAAACAGGCACATGGCACCAAGATGATAATGGTGTAGACATACCCGAACTTATTCGTCAAACAAAAGAAGATGGTACTGTACCAGAAAATTTAAAATATTTGGATCTAAGATTAGGACATACATGCAACATTAAGTGTGTAATGTGTAGTCCGCATGATTCAAGTAAGTGGGTTGCGGACCATAAAAAACTTATTCCTGTACTACAAGATCCGGAAGTTAAAAGGCAGATGCAATGGGAACGCAAAGACTTTAATAATAAATGGCACGAGAAAGATTCATTTTGGGAAGAAATGAATGCACAAATTCCTAACCTAAGACAAGTATATTTTGCAGGCGGCGAGCCTCTAATGATCAAAGAACACAAAATGTTTATTGAAGAAATAGTGCGTCAAGGATATCAAGATAAAATATTATTGCGTTATAATTCAAACGGCTTATTAGTTGATGATGATTTAATTGAGTTATGGAGTAAGTTTAAGAAAGTTAAGTTTGCTGTAAGTATGGACGCAAGTCATGAACGTGACGAGTATATACGCTATCCTACAGATTGGAAAACAGTAGAAAAAACTTTGCACATGTTAGACAACACTCCGGATAATATACAAACTAGTTTAGCAACTGCAATACAAATATTCAACATAAAACATTTGCCAGATTTTATGAAATGGAAAATAGAAAGCGGCTTCAAAAAACTAAATGAAGGTAACGTACCAGGCGGTGTACAAATGGGTGGGGGCCTAGTTAATATGCACTTGTTATATATTCCAACGTTTTTAAGTATACAAATACTTCCTAAAGAGGATAAGTTAGATGTTGAGCGCCGCTTTATGGAATTTAAAGATTGGCTATGGAAAAACTATAGACAAGATGATGATTTTTGGAAGCATAATCCGTATGGATGGAAACGCTGGGAAGCAGTACTTAACCATATGAATGCAGAAGATAATAGTCACTTACTTCCTGGATTTAAAGAGTATGTAAACAAACTGGATAAAATTCGCGGATTAAGTGCAGCAGAAGTATTTCCTGAATTGGCGCACTTACTATGAAGGATATTATAGAAATAAAAGCAACACACGATGATATCATACGTATATACTGTGATTTTAGTAATGTGTGTAATTATAATTGTTGGTATTGTTTTCCTGAATCAAACACAGGAACACACCCTTGGCCCGATGTTGATATTATTAAAGAAAATATTGTTACTTTAGTAAATTTTTATAACAATAGTGATCTTATTAATAAAGTAGAATTGCATTTGCTAGGCGGCGAACCAACATTATGGAAAGGTCTAAGCACATTTATAATTTATGTAAACGAAAATTCAGATTGTGATATTAAAATTCTAACCAACGGTAGCAGGACATTGCGTTGGTGGGAAAAATATGCAAAGTATTTTGAAGCTATACACATTACAGTACACAATCCTCAAGTAGATTTAGATCATATTGAAAATTTAATCACGCTTTTGACAGAAAAAGACTATCTGTTTGAAATTAAAGTTCTGATGGATCACAAAAACTGGGATAAGTGTGTGTCTATTGTAGATAGACTATGTGATTATAACGAAAACTTTTTATTAATAGTAGAGCCTATACATATTAGCGGCAAAACTTTTTATACTGAAGAACAAACAAAATATTTCGAAGAAAATATTCGTAAAAAGCCAAACACGGGTATGATAAAACAATGGATGAAACAGCCAATAAGGAAGTATAGTGTTATTGCAAGTGATAGAACAGAGCATAGCATTAATTCAGATTCTTGGATGTCGTTGAATAACTTAAATCACTTCAACGGATGGAAGTGCAATTTAGGTATAAACTATCTTTACATAAGTAGAGATGGAGCAATTTCAGGAACATGTAAACAAAAACTATTTGGGTTAGATGGTTATTTTAATATAAAAGATCCGGACTTTAAAAATAAATTTTCACCTAAATTAGAACAAGTAATATGTCAACAAAATACTTGCATGTGTGCTGGCGAAGCAGCATTGCCTAAGAGTTTATACTAACTCTGTAAAATCAATTAAATTTTTTGCTTTTGGTACACACATTCCACATCCACATCTATCATTAGGACATATAATAGGTCCACTAGTTACAGCATTTCTTGCATAATCTAGTATTTTCTGAGGTTCTGTTAAGCTGCCCAATGGCCCACGTTTGCCTCCGTGCAATGCTTGACAAGTTTGATGATGATAAACTAATTTTAGATGTTGATCGATATGCATAAAATAACGGTTTACTGAACAATGCCAACCTTTAAAATGATTGTCAACATGAGTTATTGGAACCCATTTGTTATCAACTTTACCTTCCATACATCTTCCGCCACAACATCCTCGACCAACTGCTGATCCTTCATTGTTAGACTTTACAGGTTTTGGTTGGCCAATATAATCAAAAAACCATTCTTGTTGTTCTTCACTATAACTGTGACTGGTTCTACGCATTGACCCATCAGTGTCCATAAACCATCCACTACGTTCAATTGCACCGTCGCCAATTGGTATTGGTTTATGTTTAATTCCTAAGCCTTTTAGCAAATAACATATGCCTTGTACTTCTTCAAAATAGTCAACATGCATCATTACATTAACTTGTAACCAAATTCCTGAATCATGTAATCGTTTGATATTTTCTATTACGTGTGCTTTAGATTTCTCGTTACCTTCTGGATGATAGCTAACAGTTAATCCTTGGAATAGATATAAAATTTCTTCAGTACGTCTTGGGTTCCATACTCCGTTAGTTGTTAACCCTAAACTAAAATTAGGCTCATTATCTTTAATGTGTCTTGCTAATTTCCAAAGTGCAGGATTAGCAGTAGGTTCTCCACCTGTAAAGTCAATGTTTACATTTTGATTAGTAGTATTATATATTTTAGTATATTCTTTAACAAACTCAAACGTTTCAAACAGTTCGTCGTAAGAATGATATGGGCTATACGTATCGTGCCTAGAAATTTCACAGTATGTACAATCATAATTACACCGTCTGCCAGTGTCCCATGTTACCATCATTTTTTCAGGATTAGGTAAGTTAATTGCAGTTGTTTTTATCATTGTGCTACCTTAGTTAAAGGAATGTCAGCAGCACATGTACACCATTTACGAGTACATACTATAGCCTGACTAGGATGTTCAAAAGTTCCCTTATAAATGTTACCTAGACTTCCGCCTACTCTACAAGTAGCACGATGAACATCACCGTCCCAGTTAATCATTAAACTTTCAATACCTGCGTTACATTTCCAACCTTCAAACTCATTTAGTTTATGTTTAATAACATCATTGGCATGCATTTCTTCTTTGTCGTCAATAATAACATTAGGCTTTACTGTTGATGTTTGATTAAGTATCCACTCTAAATCTTTTGGATCATAACGCATGTCATCAAACCAGTCTCTATTATCGGCTTCTGTCCAGCGTATGCGTCTAATTACATATGGAATACAATGTCCGTCAAATACAGTAGTAGCATGTCTTACTTCGTCCATGTATTCATGATGAGCCATTATGTTAAGTTGAAACGGTAAGTTATTAACTTCGTTTGATTGCGCCCAAATCAAAACATTATTAATTACTTGATTAACCATTTTGTTATCAAAGTGTATGCTGAATACATAATGATTTACTGGTAAACTTAGATAAAATTTATAAGGCAATGTTCCATTTGTTGTTATATTAATCCAATCAACCTTATCTCGTGCGTATGCTAATATTTCTTTGATATTAGGATGTACACATGGCTCCCCTCCTGTAAAACTAAGTCTTACAGGTTTGCCTATTTCTACTAACTTATCTATTGCATCTTTAAATGTTTGTAAAGGTGTATGCGGACTAAAATTGTCGTGAATTTCAGCAGGACAATATCCGCAATCTAAATTACAGCGTTTTCCCATATTCCACTCAACACGGATACTATCTTGATGCGGCCATTTGCTTATTACTTTATACATAAGGAATAAACTCTGGATTAGCTGCAAGAAAGTCTTGCCCACGAGTTTTATCTAAACGCTTGTTAAACTCTATACAGTCTTGCCAATGTGTGTCATACATGCATTTTGATTCTAAGAAGTTAATATTATCTTGTATTTGTTGTAGTGTTACAGTTTCTAATAGTTTGTGTTGTTTAACCATTGGATATTCTAATACTTCTGTTTTCATTTGTTCTAAACGTGCTATTACTTTTTGTTTTAGTTCAGGCGGCAATACCTGCGCACTTAGACTCATAGGATAGTTTACTCTGTGCGAATAAAACACAATGCCCATTTTATTAATAAAGTGATCAATAACTTTGTCTATCTGCATTATATTGTTTGCTTGTACAGTAAATGCACCTACTACTCTACTTACATTAGGAAAGCTCTTAAATATTTCAATGTTTTCTTCTATTGTGCTGAACTTACCATTGCCTCTAATGTATTCATACGTGTCGTACACACCGTCTATGCTTACGTTTACAGCAATTGATTTAAACTTAGGCCAATAGTCGTGTATTGTTCTGCCACCTTTAATACCTAGCGTAGTACCGTTTGTAGCGTATTTTAGTTCTATGTTGTCACCATACTCTGCAAGTTTGTCTAGTATCTTATAATGGTATGGATCCATTAATGGCTCACCCCCGGCAAACTCTACACGCCTAAAGAATGGTAACAATTTTTCAAAACTATTCCACCAGTTATCACTATTATCAAAAGGACCAATATATTGTCCTGGAGTTTCTACTAATGCGTTAACAGTTGGTATTAGATAATTGTCTTCTTTTTCGTAAAACTTAGTTACTTGACCCCAATCTTTCCAACTAGTGCTATCTAATGGGTTACACATACGACACTTTAAGTTACACAAGTTATTGAGTTTAATTTCCATTGTAGGAAACTCAAAAGGCATGCTGTAATCGTCGTCTAAAGCGTCTAGTGCATCAGGGTATAAGTTGACCCTAGCTTCGGGTATTACCCCTGCTGTATGACGCTGTCGTAAGCTCTCTACACCCTGATCTTCAAGGTCAAAGCACGGTTTACATACATCCGGACGCTCATTATTAAGTACTTGTCTACGTACTTCTTTCATAGCATCGTTATTCCATGCTTCTTCTAGTGTTTCCTTTTGTATCCAGCCAATAGGTTGACTACGACAACATACTTTGATAGCACCGTCTTCTCGTGTAGCAAGTCCTGTAAAAGGGTGCATACAAAATGTACAACTATTTGACTTTTTCAATTGCCCACTCCCGTTCTTTGCACCAAAAACATTTGCCACATTCTGGAACAAACTGCCCTGGCGTATATGTTTTATAAGTTATTTCTTCAAACTCACCTTCACAACTGCGTGTTATTTTTAGTAAATCTAAAATATTATTATCATAATATTGTTGTATAATCCAATCCTTCTTAGTATATACAAAAGGATGACAGATGTCAATCCCGTCATGAACAAAGTGCGGAGCAATATGACCTTCATCTCGTTCTGCAACTTTACCAGGTATATCAATATCTGGATTCATGTTTACGCCAGCATACAATGCATCTATATTATGCCTATTAGCAACATATTCGTTGTATGATCGTAATATTATTCTATTGCCAGGTTTCATTTTACCGTATTCGTCTTTGATTAATATAGTATTAGGTTCTTCCATTTCAGGAGGTACTAAATTTTTATGATGATAAAAATTGTTATCAAAGTTTTGTCGTAACCATTCTACAACATCGTCGGCAACATATTCTGCCCACGGCCGTGTTTTCCACATACGGATTTGTGTAGTAATATGTATATGTGTAGTTGCACTTACGTTTTTACATATTAGATAAGCAAGTAACGCACTATCTGCGCCACCACTAAGACTAATGCCTATGCGTTTCCACACCTGGTTCAGATACAAGTTCATGCAAATATTTATGTACTAAATATTTTATAATACATATTACTGGCAGGATTTACCATGTTAAAAACATTACCACATACAGTTGATTTAACACTTCTTAATGATGCACAATGTTCTGTTCCGACTGTAGAGTCTAAACTAACAATCAATCAGCCAACTGGTAATTTTTTTTACGACTCTTGGGAAATTAAAGAAGAGTTTAAAGGTACAGTATGGGAATCACTGTTAAACACATTGCCACTAGATATTGGCGAAGCAAGAATTATTGTACTTGGTAATGGAACAACTTATATGTCGCATACAGACATTGATGACAGATATCATCTAAGTATTAAAGGACAATATTCTTTTTTGATTAATGTAGACGATGAAAAAATGTATCCTACAGTAGCAGATGGACAATGGTACGAAATGAATACTGGCCGACGCCATGTAGCAGCAAATTTTGGATCATATGACAGAGTGCAACTTGTTATAAGAAAACTTTTAAATAATCCAACTCTAGAAAATTATACAACTATAACAGTTAAGCCAATATGCGAAAATCCTAGATTTGAATTTGATGACTTAATTAGTCCATTGTTAAATAAATTAAACAAACAACAATTGATTAATAACTTTAATATTTTGCAAGACGGTGTTTCTTTTAACCTAAGCACCGATGCTATAACTCGACTAGATAGTATAGATCGTAATAAGTTTAATATCCAAGTAAGTGAAACATAAACTTTGGAGTCATGCCTGCATTAATACCACTGTGCCATTCATTATGATTATTCCAACGGAATATTGATCCTTGAACACAGTCGTACAAATAGTCTTCGCCTAGCATAAAAATATGACCGGGAATTTTGTCTCCCATCATAATACTATAGCGTTTAATCTCACCATAGTTTAAATATTCCTGTTCATTATCGTCGACATCCCAGTGCCAAGGAGAATAGTACCCCGGATCAACTCTACTAATCCAAGCGCGATGCACACCGTTTAATCGTAAATAAACTGCAACATCGTCGACAAACTCTTGCGAAAAGTCTTTTCCGGGATAGTAATTTGTCCACTTCATAGAATTAGGATTAAAATTTGCCTCTTTCCAAATAGCATGTATTTTTCCATATTCGCTATTATCTAAGTTCCAGCGGTCTGGATCGGTAGTAACATCTATTCCTTGTTTATATTTTAATGTTTCTGTTATTTCTGTTACATTTATACGTTTATATGTATTAAGAAATGAACAATTTTTTAAATTTAAAAGTTTTGAGTTAAATTTCGAATTGGGATTATCCATGTTATATAATTCCCTTTAAGTCTATTAGTTCTTGTTTATATTCTACTGGAACACTAGTAACTATGAATATAAAATCTTGTTCTCCGTCATTTCTTAATTCTGCTGCATATTGTGTTGTATCTACTAAGTAAACATCACCTGTTTCTAATGGAACTTTTTCTTCTGATTGATAGCTATATGCATAACAGTCTTTATTAGATTGTAGGATAAGTGCTACGAATACATGAGGTGGATCATGCGACATCCATTTTCCAATGTATTGTCCACTAGGCCATACGAATAAAAACGACCGATATGGTTGTTTTAGCATATCTATAAATCGTTTAAAGAATCCAAATACCATAGGTGTATCTTTAAAATATTCAGGACCGTCATCGTGGGGGTCTAAGTCGCAATGGTAAGGAAAACTAGGATCATCATAAATTGTTTGCAATCCCCATCCTTTAACATCATCCATATTATTTTTAGGATCAATCATCGCCGGCTCATTATGATGCTCGCGGTATACCCAACTTAGATGATTTAAGTCTTTTTTTAATATGTTATAATATTCAAGGGCATCGTCTAGATTAAATTTTAAATTTAACTTAAATATTGCTGCGTCTTGTAAATCAGTTGTTATCATAAATGTATTTATGGTAATATATGTGTGATAAGTATAGTTATGAATACAAGTAATTGGAAATATTATTACAAAAGAACAGCTGAACATGTAACAGCGTCATCTAACATGTTATATACAGCCTTAATGAATCCGACTAAAGATATTTTATGTAAACACTATTGTATCAATGAAGATTATCAAGGACATCAGCCTGGTATGACTCAAGAGATAATTGATTTCTTTTTTGAAAGAGAAGTGCAATTTTTAGAACAGTTACAACATTTAAGTTGCACTCCTAAACTACTTGAAGTAGATCGTGATAATAATAAAGTTTTTATAGAATGGAATACAGAAACATTATCACAGATAGTATTTGACCCAAACAGGTCAATAGATAACGAATTTCCTAATTGGAAAGACCATTTGTATAGCGTTGTAAAAGAATTTAAAGATAATGGTTATTATAAACTAGCACTCTATCCACATTGTTTCTTTATAAACAAAGACGGTGTATTGAAAGTTATCGACTATTATTCAGTTGTTCCGCACAATGATTACTTTATTGAAAGAAAATTAATTGCAGGTATGATTGGAGACGAAGGATCTTATAGATTTGATCAGTCGGAAACTGACGGTGTAATTGATCTTAAAAACTTCTTTAATCTTACAATGAACATACACTTGCTAACATGTTGGCCCGACTGTCCATTCCCAGAGTTTTTTAATAAATTATATTAATCGTGTAATGTAATTTGTAATGTAAGTCTTGGATTGTAACCTATATTAGCAGGTCCGTGTATACATTCAGGATCACTCCATTCGTATAAATCACCTGCTTTATAGTTAGATAACATTTTGTCATCATATGCAAATATATGCCCTGGCTCCCAGTCTTGTAAAAACATTGTATAACGTACAAAGTTAACAACTTCAGTTAGTTGTGGATCAATATGCATTGCTTGAAACTCACCAGGATATAATTTTACAAACCACCAATGCTTATGTTTTCTAGTATCAGGCAGTTTGGGATATACAAAGTTGTATTCTTTCATCTCAGGAGATCCTGCATTAAGCTGATGAAAGAAAAACACATTCTTTGAATATCCAGGCCTTGCCATTTCTCTAAACTTTTCTAATGTTTCGTTACCTGTCCAACGATCAGGTTGCCATACTGGTGTGCATTCGCCTTGTTTACTATCTAACATTTCTATAATGTTATGCTCGCTAATCCAGTTTGCGTAATTACCTATATAATTCATTGTACATCATAAGAGCTAAAACATGCAATCATTCTTGTGCTCCATCCTATATTACATGCACCGTGTAGTGCTTT
>ENA-UZWU01002082-UZWU01002082.1-metagenome-genome-assembly--contig:-Day-4--1m-contig-2082_pt1 | contig 15471 bp, 20 predicted proteins | sample MGYA00260345_ERZ794905 | MGnify/ENA metagenome assembly ERZ794905
TATCTCTCTTACCTTTTACGAAATCCTCAGCGCTCCAATCTGCAATCTTACCCATCTTTGTTTCAGGTGAAATATTGATACTCATAATAATAGAAGGATATAGAGATGTTAAATCCAAATCATATATCCAATCATACTTACCAACGATTGGTGCTTTTACATAAGCTCCGATGAACTTCTCTTGCTTATTTTCTTTAAGAGCTTCCATTCGTTCTCTTCTATCAGCAGGTTTGTTAGGTGCTACAATACTCTTTCTTTTCAAATAAGTTAAAAGTGCTCCTTCTAAGTATTTTGATGAATAAACGAAATCTTCATAAGGAACATGTCCAGCGTGGCAAATACCTCTTGCAGTATCAATGAATTGTAATTTTCTATCAAACTCAACTACTAACTCAACATCCACTAAGTTATATTCAATAAACTTTTCAATATCTTCTTTAAAAAGAATATCTAAGTTTCCATCATATTCAATCTTACCTCTACCTAATTCTTTTTGTGCAATAGAATCTAATCTATATGAATCTAATTCTGAGTATGTGAAGTTTTTGTAAAGTGAAAGGTAATCTAAATAAGATACACCAGCCATAAAGTATCTCTTACGATAAGGTGACCAAAAACACTCACCAATTGGTGATAATCTATTAGCGTGTCTTTTACCCAATAATCGTTTGATACGATTATACAACATTGGTGTATCAAAGTAATCGATATTCCAACCAGTTACAATAGATGGGTTTATCATCTCATATAACTCTAAATACTTCATTAACATATCCTCTTCAGTTCTGAAAGGAAGAACGATAGCTGATTCGGTTTTCTTCTCTAACATCTCACCAGCTTTATCCATAACCAACACCCAATATTGATTGGTAGCTGAATCATGAAGTGCAATTGAAGTTAACTCATTNNGTAGTTTCAGGTACATCACTTTCGAATAAATCAGGATCATCCTTTTTGAATTTGTAAACCTTACTTACCTTATCACCATATAAAGTAGTAAAATTTCCATTAATAGATTTTTCATAAGCGTATCGAGTATAAGGAAATGTTCTATAACCTTGCTTATCATCCCAAATGTGAACGAGGTTCTTTTCTCGTTGGTAGTATGCGTTTTTATACATTAAGTATTTTTATTTGATTACAAATATACGATAATTATTTTAATTATCAAAGGATTTTATGAATTAAGTTTTTTATGTAGTTCCTTAATCATTATATTCTCATTATTTGAGAGTTCGTTTGCTCTCTGAATTGCTTCCAAATCCAATTGATTACGATAAGTATCATCATCTAATATCTTATCTAAGATTTTGAAGAAATCCACTTTTTTACTCCAAAACAATCCATTTGGGTCAATCTCTCTATAACAATCAGATTCTTGCCAAACCATTGGAGTTCCATTCATCATACAATCAGTACCACTTACGCTCCAACCATAGTTAGATTGCCTCATTTGAATACCAACTGTACAATTTTGTAAACGTTGGTAATATTCATGCTTTGGTACTTTCGTATTATCAATCCAACTTTCAGGTGATTGTCCATTTAGTTGAGGTACCCAAACTGTAAAATCATCTCTATGTGTACGATATTCTCGCATTAACTCTAAGAATTTAGGATATCCCTTATATCCGGCAGCTCTATGGTTGAACACTATGATTTTTTGTTTATCCTTAGATGGTGTATCTATAATCTTAGATTTTTCAACTCCCAAATTCCAAACTTTAAGGATACTATCTAATTTATTAACGAATTCATCGTTAAACATTTCCTTAGCTTCCTCCAAAACTCTATTCTTTTGGTCTTGGGTGTTTAAGTAACAAGTCTCCATCTGAGAAATACCCAATAACTCAATTGGTAACCACATCCACTTTGCCTTACCTGGTCTTCTATCAATACCATTACATGATTTCATTTCCCACCAATGACAATATCCAACTACTTTAGTATCAATTGAATTTTTATATCTACCAGTTTGAACCCAATCAGGTAAATGTGAGTAAATTACATCGTATTCAGTATCCCTCATTATTCTAATCAAATCCAATGGAGGAAATGCTCTCTGATTCATCATATCACCACTAAATGGTGCGATGTGTTGCTTTACATTATCTAAATTTAATTTGGATACTGGTTTTGGTAGTATTACATTCCAAAAATATTCACCAACTTTATCTAATGCTTTAATGTGGTTGTATAATACATCCACAAAACTATCCTTTTCGATGTTAGAAGCATTAGTGATATTAGGTATCACTAACACTTTTCTAGCATCTTTATAATCTACTTTTGTTTCCCAAAAACTCATTAAGCTACTAATTCTATTTCTTCGTTCAACATCTTTTTAAAATCATCACCATGTACGTTTAATTTACGGAGATTTAACTTCTTAGAAGTTACAACAAGATTATCTATTTCAGTAACTCCACCCTTCTTTACACCCCAACTTCTAGGAATGTAATGGTCACCTGCTATATCTTTAAGTGCAAGAGGGTGTCCAGTAAAGAAACACTTACGACCTTGCTCTTCCCACTTTTTAATGATTTGTGGTTTAGTAAAATCCCTTGCATCTATTTCAATAACTCCAAAAGAATCTTCATCTTTCTTTAACTCCATATCAAGAACATAAGTTATTGTACCAATAGCTTTTTTGTTCTTACCACCAAATAACTTATTGAATGGTTCCATTTGTTCATCTTGTGTACCAAACATAAGTTCATTAGAATATAACTTTTGAGTATTACTACTCCACATATCATAAACACTAAAAAACTTTTTAACATATACATCAGTAATTAACTTACCATATTTGTTTTTTAACTCATAACCATATAAAATTAACATCTGAGATAACATAGGTGTTAATTTGTATTTATATTCAGGTGGTGTTGAAGTTATAACATCATAACTAAATTTTTCAAGTGGTTGAAGAACATCTTCACTAAACTCACCAAATGATTCTGAAGTACCCAAAGAACCACCCTGTTGTTGAACATCTTTTATCCATTGAGTGTGTCTATTTTGTGTAATACCATTTCTATAACCATTTTGTAGTAAATAAATTAACTCAGATAACCACTCATCTACTTCCATTCTACCACTTAGTGAAAATGAATCAGAAAAATGTTTAAGTCTTTGTTTTTTTGATTTACCATCAGAAAAGGTTCTTTCAAATAAATCTAGTCTATTCTCAAATCTAGAACTATTTCTTACATATTCTGATAAGAAACCTCTAACTGCGTTTCTTATTTCTTGAGGTTTCATTGAATTAGTATTGTTAAGTACGTTAATGAACAAATCAGCTGTTTGCTCATCACTTAAATTTTCATACCATAAACAACTAATTCTATAACCGAATATTTGTTGATGAACTTGAGGATAATTTTCTTTAATATCGGTAATGTTCATTCCCCTAACATCTATACCATTTCCTAAATTAAAAACATCAGTATTTGGTAAAGAATAACCACCTCTTATAAAATCAATAATAGATGTGATTCTTTGTTGACCATCAATTAATTCAAATCTGAATGTTTTGTTGGTTTTAATAACTCTAATATGTACTTGTGGGATTTTTCGATATCCATTTGATATCACTGTCAACATAATTAGTTGTTTCCAAGAAAGTGGAGCCACTTTCTCTCTTTGGTACTCTCTAGAACCAGTTACGATTGTTGGTGAAGTATTACTTGTTAAATAATCTACACTAACATCACCGTTATGTGAAACGGATTTTTTTGTTTTACCGAACTTTGTTTCGGCTTCTTCGCAATAAATAAATGCATCTTCCATATAATAAAAATTTAATTTAATATCTCTTTAGCCTCTATTGTGCGTTTTCGGAGATATTTGTTGTTAATTGATATGTGGAATTATTCCTTAAAGTGCCATATCTCACTTTTTATAATACTAATATACGAATAATTTTTCAATTATCCAAATTATTTAATCATATAAAATTTATCGTTGGTTTCTATACTACTTAACACATCAGTTAAATGACCTAATCCAGTAGCAACTCCGGTTACCTTTGGAAGTGACATTACCTTTTTTAAGGTAGATTGGTAAGTATTTTTATCCTTCCACTCATTATAATCTCTCGTAAAAAGAACATAATTAGAATATCCCTCATATTCCTTCAAAGAATATTTCTTAACCTTAACTTTAAAATCGTTATAGGTTTTTAGTTGAGATGGTGCTGAAGTTACGTGAACAACACTTTTAGTTTCATCGTTAATAAGGATTTGATTTCTCTTATTTAATCTCCTAAAGTTTTTATTTAGGAAAACAGGTTCTACAATTGTATTGAACCTTTTTCTAGCCTCTTTGGCATCTTCATGTGGATTACCACCAGAATTTAATTCTTTCATAATTTTAAAATATTTAATTTAACACCTCTTTGGCCTCTATTGTGCGTTTTCAGAGATATTTGTTTATAATTTTGGAGTTTTATATGGGGTCTCCTCCCCATTTGTTATACAACAAATATAAGAAAAATATTTGAAACATGCAAGTCTTTTCTTACTTTTTTTACCAAAAGTTTATTTCGTTGGATTCTTCAGGTGCATATGTTGTGTGATGTACCACTTCAGTATTGTAATCATTCAAATCTTTTGGATAAGGTCTGATTTCATGCTTTAAACGTTTCATCAAATCTTTCTTTTCTTTTTTATTGGTAGCAAGTATCTGAATGTATCTATGTTTAGGTGGTTCTTCTCTTCTCCAAAATTCTTTGTAACCATCTTTACCAATTTCTTTCCTAAGATGTTCTAAGTTACCACTTCCCCAATTATTATAAACTGTCCTACTATGAATCCAATCAAATGGATTATCACTTAATGATATTCCCCAATTTGGCATCAGAGCTATATCAGTATTTAANNCCTAATGCACAACTTTCTATGTTTGAACCAAATCCATCATCTACATACAATCTAGTGAGTTCTAAGATGTTATCTTTTGTTAAACCATCACATACCGATGTAGGTGCTTTTGCTCCAACTGGGAACCCATAAACTGCTACACCAACTAATTGTTGGTCATTTCCGAATACATCCTTCTCTTCCATTGTGTGGTATATACCTAATGAATACCTACAAGCAGTCCAAGCGTGAGTATAGTGCTTTTTGATAATCATATCTTTAGCGATAGATTTAGCAATAGGAGCTACACTTACTTTAGATGCATCTACATAATGTTTTCCTTCTTCTTTCATTTGTGTTATTTACACCATTCGTTGAATGCTAAATGGTAAGCATCTACTTTTCTTAATTTTGGGTTTTCTTTTTGTTCTTTGGCTGCCCATTCCATTACCTCAGTTCTCATACCATATGCATGAGCTTCGTGTAGGATTTCTTCGATTTCTTGCGATTCTGTCATTTTGGTTCTCTCTTTAGGTTCTAATATACAAATTTATTTTTAAACTACCAAATTTATTGGTTCCATTTTTATTATTTCTTCCACAAATTGTTCATTTTCTTTTGGATATGGTAGTAATGGATGTTTAATATTCTTCATTAACTTTCTTCTAACACCACCTTTTGCTAAGATATACACATATCTATGTTTTCTTGGATTCTTTCTTATCCAAAATGTAGATGAACTTATCTTTTGTATTTCTTTGGGATTATTTGTTCCAAATTTAACATAAGATGTTCTCTGATGATGCCATTCACCATTTTCTTCCCAACGGAAATCCCAACTATCGTTAAATCTTAATTTGTTACCTTGATACAACCAATTAGTTGCTTGGTATATTGTACCACAATGACCTTCTTTAGGGTCTGAGTAAGATATTAATCCTTTTATGTGAGGTACGTTTTCTTTTAACCATTGAAAGGTTTGACCTAAGAACCAGCTTTCTATATTTGAACCATAATCATCAAATACAAATAATCGGGTTAGTTCCAATACTTCGGTTCTTTCTAAAAGAGGTGATATAGATTGTCCAGCACTTCTACCAATTGGGTCTCCATAACAAGCTACCCCAATTAACTTATCTTCTACGTTATCAAAGAAAGGATGTTCTTCAACATCTGAAGTAAACAATCCAATAGCATAAGATACTTTAGTCCATAAACCACTATAATGGTTATTTACAATAATATCTTTTGCTACCGATTTTGTTATAAGACGAATGGATAGTTTGGAAGTATCACAATATGTTTTTTCTTCCATCATAAACTTCCAGACCAAAATTCATTTAAGTGTGTCCACGTTTCGTTTCGTACTATTCTTAGAATATTGGCTGAGGAACATTTATTGTTACGAGCTATAACTCGTACATTTCTATGTCCCATTTTCCATAACCTTCTTATTTGTATAACCTGCTCATCTGTCAATTTTGAAGATGGATGAGACTGACCTCTTAGTATTGGCATTTATCTTGCGTTTTTCAATTCATTTATTGCGTTGTTATATGCCATTTCTGATTGTAATCCTGAAAACCTTTGGATTTCCTTTCCATTTTGTTCAATAACAACTAATGGGATACTACGAACTGAATATTTAGATGCTTCTTCAAAATCTTTATCAACATCATAGTCCGAAAACGTAACATCCGTATGTTCGTTTTTTAATTTATTAATAGTTGGGGCGAGTGCTTTGCAAGGACCACACCATTCACCGAAAAATTTCTTTACTTCTATCATTTTTATTTTTTTAAATTGTTAATATAACGTTTATCCATCACAACTAGCACAGGTTGGGTCCATCGCCTGTGAAGCGATATCACCTCTAAGTACTGATTCAGTTCTCATATAATATAGAGTTTTTACACCCTGCTGCCAAGCTTCCATAGTTACTTGGTTAATCCACTTTGGTGTAGCTGTTGCAGGAAATGCCAAATTCAATGATACACCTTGGTCAATATATTGTTGTCTAATACCAGCTTGTCTAACTAAATCCAATTGGTTTATTTCCTTAAATGTTTTAAATACACTTTTAATAGTAAAAGATTTCACACTATCATCCTCAGATACATCAGATACTTTAACTACTTTTGAATTTAGGTAACACCAATTATCCAATTCTTTAATATCTTGGATTGAACCACCATCAGCCATAATCTTATCCCAAGTATCTTTGTTATTTATTCCAGCTTTTCTAAGTACTTTTTCTAATTCAGAATTCTTACGAATAAATGTACCTTTAGCAGTTTGTTCAGTAAATATGTTAGCTGCCCAAGGTTCAATACCAGCTGATACATCACCACTCAATTTAGAGTTAGATACAGTTGGTGCTATTGCTCTTAGGTGAGTATTTCTAAACCCACTATCTCTACACCATAAAGGTTCACCCAATTCAACAGCCATATCTCTACTAGCTCTTTCAGATTCAATTTTTAACTGAGAGAAAATCTTACGAGTTTCAAATTGTGCAGCCATACCTTCAAATGGAATTCCATTCTTTTGTAGATATGTGTGCCATCCTAATACTCCTAATCCTAATGCTCTACCCTTTTCCGCAGAACGTACTGAGTTTTCAAATCCTTTTAGGTTTTTAGCTCTTTGGATAAATTCCTCCATAACACCATCTAAGAACCAAGTTGCTGTATAAACTAAATCGGTATCTTTCCATTCATCATACTTTGATAAGTTCAATGAACTTAAACAACATACAAAAGAATGAGATTCATCGGTATGTAAGGTAATCTCAGAACATATGTTTGTCATATGAACTTTCAAACCATTATTTTTGTACATATCAGGATTTTGTTTGTTAACATTGCCTTTGTACATAATATAAGGTTCACCAGTTGCTTTACGTTTCTGAAGTAATTTACCCCACTTTCTTCTAGCATCAGTTTCACCATCTTGAAGTTTTCTCATAAACTTATCACCTACAATTGCCGCTTGGTGTAGGTTTAGTGATTGTCTATTTACATCTCCTTTAGGTTCTCTGATTTCTAACCACTCTTCAAAATCTTTATGTTCGATATTAAGGTTAACAGACGCTGCCCCTCTTCTTACTGAACCTTGATTTGTAGCAAGTATCGTAGAATCGTATATTTTAGCGAATGGTATTACACCATCCGATGTTCCATTTCCAGTTATTGGTGCTCCTGCTGGTCTAATTTGGTTGATACCAATACCAACTCCACCACCATGTTTAGCTAATAACATTAACTCTAAGTTTTTAGAACCAATATCATGAATGGAATCAGCTACATCAATCCCGAAACAAGAAATAGGTAAACCTCTATCGGTTCCAGTGTTTGAAAGAACTGGTGAAGCTAAGTTCAACCAACCTTTCCATATATAATCAAAAAACTTACTAGCTAATTGGGGTTTATTCAAACGTTGTGCAACTTTTGTTGCAACTCTCCAATATGCATCTTTTGGTTTTTCACCAGCAAGTAGATATCCTTTAGATATCGTTTTTACATATATATCGGTGTTACCCCACTCTGGGAAATCTACTCCTAATTCCCAACCTAAATATTCTCCGTGATTTTTAGCCATTATATATTAATTTTCATCTTTTACAAATACACCATTAACAGTATTACCTGTTCTATCTTTGATTTCATTCCAAGCATGCTCCAAACATTTAGTTGGGTCTAATCTTAACTGATATGCTAGTATAATTAATGTTACAAACGTATCACCAATTCCATCTTGGATTTCATCAGTTTTTTTGTTTTTAGCAATAGCTCCAGCGGTTTCTCCCAACTCTTCCATCACCTTCATTAGTTGCTTAGGTGCGTTTTCATGTTTAAGGATATCTTTAGCATCAGCCCAATCCTTTACATTATGTATTAATTTATCGAATGTCATTTTAATATTGTATTTTTTAAGTTATAGGTTCCGAACAGTTCTTCACCTTGTTTAATGGGTTTTATTACTTTCTTTGTTACAGAATCAATATTACCTTCTTTTTCTTTTGTGTTAACATATGCCCAAGGATTTGATAAATTAAAATAAGAATCTTTGAACAATCTAAACCAAATGTATGGATATTGTTCTTTATTCTCATATGATTTTAAAATCAAAAACTTCGATGATTCACTTAAAGTATTGAATTCATCTTTAGGTAGTATGTACACTTTAGTTTCTCCATTCCATCTGATAAAAACATCCTCACCAACTTTTAAATCTCTAAGAGCAAAAGTTCCTATACCATGAGTTGATGAGGGTGCTATATCAGTTGTTAAATATTCGTTTAAATATGTAAATGGTTTCATAGTACAAATATACGAAATTTAATTGGATAAACCAAGGTTTAATTAAAACATATCATCCCAATCCTCACCTTCTCCAGCTTTGGAGTAATCCGTAGGTCTAACAGCAAAGAAGTCCGTATGAGTAACTCCACCAGAAAGTTGGTAGAACCAATCTAAACGTTCAACTGCATCTTTATCATATTCAAAAATACTTTCGTATCCTAACTCAACTAATTTTGTATTAGTTCTAGCTTTGATAAATTCCTTTAAATCAGATGATGATAGATTTTCTAACTCACCCATTTCAAACATTTTATCAATGAATTTTGATTCCAATTCTACAATGAGTCTTGCAGCTTCCTCAATAGATTCTTTACTATCATCTTTAAGTTCACTAAACTCATTACACATCTCTCTGAATAGTTGACATCCCATCTTAGAGTGTAGAGATTCATCTCTTATACTCCATTTCATTTGCTGTCCGATACCTTTCAATAGATTTCTCATTTGGAATGAGTAGAGTACGGCAAATGAAGAGTATAGCGATACTCCTTCACTAAATGCTGAGAAGATAGCAAGAGAACGTCCTACTTCTTTTCTAGCATCAGCGTTTACTTCTAAATCGGTGTGTTTCCAATCGTTAGATGTTGCTGTTAAGAGTTCAAACTTTTCAGCAATTGCAGGTTCATGCAAAAATGCTGAAAAGTCATCCAACCCTAATGTTTCATTTAAATATGAATATGCGGTAGCATGTATTGTTTCTTGGGAACCAAACATCATTGCCATCTGCTTTATCTCATGCTTTGGAAACCAATTGGTAACCATAGTAGTCCAATAATCAGAAACTGCACATTCAGTTTGAGCAAATCCCAAAAGAATGTTTCCAACTAAGTTTTTTTCCTCTTTTGTAAGATGTTCATTCCAGTCTTTCACATCACCCTGCATAGGAATTTCAGTATGTAACCAAAATGCTTGTGCTTGTTTTAACCACCCTTCGGTGTAATAATCGGGATATTCAAAAGGCTTGTAAGGAATTCTTTCTTTAAATAATTTGCTCATAATTGGTTTTATTTAGATTCTTCTACTGAAAGTTTTCTGTAATCCGTTACCAATTTTTTGATTTCACCAATATGTTTACGAGCTCTTGATTTAGCTGCTTTGGTTGTTCCATTGTGATTTTCTTCAAACGATACAAATAACTCTTGTATTTGTTCGAACACTTCTTGCGATGTTGCCATAAATTTTATTATTTTTAAATTATTAAAGTTACCAACCCTTATTTGAGTTGGGTGAATATAACTATCGTATATATTCAAAAATTGAATATGTTTTGATAGTATTTTTTTATAAATTACTTTTTGATATTTTGATTACCCAAAATTTATCAGGTGTTAAAATACCTTAATCGTAATTTAATAGATTCACAAGTACTAACCAAAGTTTTCTACATATTTTTTGTGTAGTAGTTGTTTCTCCATTTCTTGCCCATTTGCTGATTCTTTCTGAGTGATTATTCCATCAGATGAGTTACCATCATAAACCTCAATGAATCCAGTATTAGTATCCATCTTAGATGGGAATGTAATCCCATCAGGTCCGAATCGGTTTTTCATAATATGGAATCTAGCAGTATTATTCAATTTATCTTTTGCTTTCCTACTGATACTCATAATAAAATCTGCGTTCATTACCTTAGCGTAAGAATCTGCTATCTTATCAGCTTCAATAACTTCAGAATCGATTGCTGAACGATTCGTTTGGGATGCTGTCCAAATTGGAATACCCAATTCACCACTTATACCTCGCAATTCAATGTAAACACCACCTTGCTCACCATAAGTTGAATCAGATTTGTTAGTGTGTGAGAGTAACAAATCAGCGTAATCAACGATTATCAAATCAGGTTTATTACCAGCTGCAGTCATCTTCTCAATGTGAGCTTCAATCTTTTTAGCTGATACACCCTTTGGTGGNNTATCTTTTCCAATACAGTTTCTTTCTTTTCCTTCACATCAGATGATGGAATTTGAGTAAAAACAGTATCGTAACGTTGTCCAACATAATGTTCAGAAAGTTCTAAAGAATAATGTACAACATTTAATCCAGCTTTTACAGCTGCAGCTCCTAATGCACATAATACCCAAGTCTTTCCAACACCAGATGGTGCAACTGCTACTCCCAATTCACCTGGTCCTAAACCACCATCCATAACATCATTAATACACTCCCAACCAGTTGGAACTGAATTTCTATCTATCTCATTTGTTCTTTCTTCGAAATCCAATAGATAATCATGTCCCAAATCAGAATCAACTCCTACCTTCATAGCCTTATCTACCAAATCTTTGATTCTATCGTAGTTTCCAGCTTTAAGTAAATCAATTGATTCAACTATTGCTTGTTTTAAATTTTGGTTAATACAAAATGAAGAAAACTCTTTTTTAACATACTCCAAATCAGTATCACCAATTTGTGTAAATACTGATTTAAGTTGGTCAACTACATTTTTTTGAAATCCTCTATCTTCTAATTTAGAAACCTCAACCTTAAAAACATCAAGTGTTGGTGATTTCTTAAACTCAGTATGGTAGTTTTTAATCTCCTCCGCTATCCATTTATTGGATTCAGCTTCAAAAAACTTTGGATGAATAATCTCACTTAATGTATCTAATAAACGAACATCAGTAATTAAAGATGATAAAACCTTTGTTTGAAATGATTGTCCGTATTTAGAAAGTGTATCTATGTTCTGCATTTATAACCTATTTGATTCCAAATATAATAAAAATATTTGAATAAACCTAATTTATTTTGTAATAATGTTGTGGAATGTTGATTGTAACCAATCATTAATATCTCTCCAATTCTGAAGAACTTTATATTTGCTTCCAACTTTAAGGAAATCTAATTTATTAAATTGGATATCCTCTTCAGCAAATCTATCTAATATTTTTAATTTCTTATTTGTTGGAATGTGAGGTTCATCCAATTCCATTAACCTCTTATTCATAAGAAGTTGGTCTTTTGCTTTTAAGATATCATCATATAATTTGATTTTACCTTGTTTCTCCTCACACATTTTAAAGAACTCCTCATGTGTTATCGTTCTATCCTCAGAAAGTTCAGGAAACCTCTTTAAAAGAGTTTTGATACCACATCCTCTGATGCCTGGAATGTTATCTGATTTATCACCATCTAATGTTCTATATAATAGAAGATTTTCAGGCCATATACCAAACTCATCAAATACCATTTGTCTATTGTAGAGTTTCTTTTTTGTAGGTGAGAATACCAATACCTTTTTAGAAACCAATTGTAAGAAATCTTTATCAGTTGAAACTATTACAACTTCACCATCTAACTCATTTTGAGTATGTTGTGTAACATATGCAATAGTATCATCAGCTTCGATACCATCATAAACCATAGTAGATACAGGTAAATAATCTAATATATCATTTAACCATACAAACTGCTGTCTCATTGATAATCTCTCATCTTCCTCACTCATCATTTCACCATAGGTACGATTTACCCTAAATCGATTCTTCTCTCGTCCAGCTTTATATCCTTCGTGAATGTTCTTTCGGGACTTTGAACCATCTTTACCATCAAAGGTTACAATACAACGAGTTGGATTGAATTCTCTTATCTGATATCCAATGGATTTGAGTGAACCAATCACCCCACCCGTATGGTCACCATCCTCATTCATTGTGGGGTTGGTAGTCCAGCTACGGATAAAGGTGTTTAATCCATCAATGATAAGAACTCTACTGTTCCTTTCTCGAAGGTGATTTGTTTTGTGCTCCTCACTTACTTCGTTGAGGATATCTTTGTAGAGTTTCTTCATTATGTTGTTGTTGTTGTGTAACCATTACCATTAACCAATCCCACCTGTGGAGATAGGTACTTTTCGATTGCTGCCAATCTATCATCAGAATCTATTAACATCTGAAGAGCTTCTTCAGCGTTTTCATAGAAATCTTTTGTAGAGTGGTCACCAATTCCGGCTGGATGATTTTCCAACAACTCTAACGTAAGAAGTGCTTTTGCTTTATCAGCTTCTGCTGATGTTCTTAACATTTGTGTCAATTTGCTCATAACTTATTTTTTATTATTAATCTCCGATAACTTGGTCATCTACAACTAAGTTATCCACATCCGCTGATGCTGTTTTGTACTCTCTAATAGTTGCTTCACATATTTTACCATAAATTTGCTCTTCCAACTCTTTATTAGATTCCAACAACTCAGGAAAGTCTTTGGATTGGAATTTGTGTTCCTCACCAGTTTCAGTATCAACGTAAGTGTACCAAGCACCACCTTGCTTTACGATTTTTTCATCTTTCATAACTTTTAGCCATGCTCCATAATTATCGATACCTCTATCGAACATTACTTCAAAGTCAGCATGTCTAAGTGGTGGACCCATTCGGTTTTTAACAACCTGTGCTCTCACTTTGATACCTACGATTCTATCAATACCATTTACTTTAGCCTTAATACTTCCCATTCCTTTTAATCTTAAACGTACCGAAGCGTGAAAAGCGATAGCTTTACCACCAGATGTAGTCCAAGGGTCAGAGAATGGCATTGCGTTCATTTTCTGTCTTAACTGATTTGTGAAAACCAATGTGATTTTCTGTCTACCAATTAAATTAGTAATTTTACGCATTGCTTTAGAAATGATGATTGCCTTATCAGTTGCGTATCCATCTTTACCATAATCTGCATCCATCTCCTTTTCAGTTGATGCTGCTGCTACTGAATCTACTACGATTGTTACAAGTTTATCTTTCGATGCTACTCTCACTTTTTCAATAATAGTTTCAGTATATTCGAAACATTGTTCTACTGTCTCAGCTGCTACATATAATAATTTAGATACATCCACACCAATTACTTCTAAGAACTCTCTACTTACTGCGTTCTCAGTATCAATCAGTACAGCCACACCACCCTTTTTCTGCGTTTCTGCAAGGAGGTGAGCTGATACTAATGATTTTCCAGATTGTTCTAATCCAGTAATTTCGGCGATTCTACCAACGGGAAATCCACCATAAGGTCTATTCGAAATGGCAACGTCTAACATAGATGCTCCGCTTGAAACCCAATCAGATACATCAGTAGGAGAATCTCCTCCATCCAAAAAGAATGCTACTTTTTGGTCTTTTGCCTGTTTATTTAATGATTCAGCAAGTAAACTTGCCAAATCATCTTCTTTTGTCTTTTTTGCCATTAAGTTTTATATTATGAATTGAATAAATCGTCAAATGCGTTTGCTACATCATCTAACTTTTTTCTATCTTCTGCAACAGGTGCTGCTGCCTGTGGAGCAGGTGCTGCTGGAGTTGATGGAGTTGATGGAGTTGAAAGTGATTGTTGTGATGCACTTTCTTGTGCTCCTTCTGCAGATGGATTCAACCAACCTTCTAAAATACCTTTCAATTCATCATAAGTTAATTCTGAATAGATATCCGTAATATTAGTTTGTCCTTCTAACAATTGTTTTACTTGCGCTTCATCGTTTGTTATAGGAGTTTGAGTTGGTTTTACTCTAATTGTAGTTACAGGATATGAAGTTCCCGCATCTTCAGCTGAAGTATATTCAATAGTAATATCTCTACCAGTTGTTGGTTCAGTAATATCACCATAATCAGGATCTGCGATATATCCTAAGATTTCTTGATAAACAGTTTTACCGAATCCCCAAAATTTGATTCCTTCACCTTCTTCACCTCTAACTAATACAGGTACAAAAGTTCTTAACTTCGGTTCCATTTTCTTAGCTGCTTTCCAATCTTCTTTATCACCCATTCTTTTTAGTTTGTCAGCAAACTCTACAATAGGGTCTGGTCTTCCAAACGAAGAAGGAGATAAATAAGTTTTGTTGTTGATGTTGTAGTGAAAATACAATTCGATGAAAGGATTTTCTTTGTTGAATAGGTAAGGTACAATTCTTACTTGATGTTTACCAGGAGTTGGTTTCCAAAGATTACTTTTAGAATTACCAGTGTTTTGTAGTTTGTTCAGTCTACCTCTGATTGCGCTTAAATCTAGTGCCATAATTGTTTAAATTTTATTGTTTTAATTATTTAATGGTTTTATTTTAGTGTGTTTCCTACACCTTATATAAATATCAAAAAACCCAGTTTTAAGTGGGTATTTATCCATTTGTTACACAAATATACGAAATAAAATTGATACTGCCAAATTTATTTTTACTTATTTTCAAATTTATTTTTAGAGTGTCCATTTTCTTCATTTGTTACACAAATATACGAAATAAAATTGATATAAACAAA
>ENA-UZWU01007160-UZWU01007160.1-metagenome-genome-assembly--contig:-Day-4--1m-contig-7160_pt1 | contig 15197 bp, 17 predicted proteins | sample MGYA00260345_ERZ794905 | MGnify/ENA metagenome assembly ERZ794905
TTTTTACCTACATTAAATCATGAACATGACGGTTATGCTTGGGTTAATTTTGGACAATGGCCAAAACCGTTACACAACGGATTAAAGAATACACTCAATAATAAAACTAATCAACGTAAACTTGAAACAGTATTTCGAGTAATAGATTTAATGGATTAATATATGGAAAATTTACAAAGTGCATCACAAAAAACAGAATGGGGATATGAGTTAGTATGGGCAAGTGCTGAAAATTATGGTGCAAAAATGCTAGTGTTTACTCAACCTGGAAAGACTCCATTTGCATTTACAAAGAAGCAAGAACGTACTTGGTTTATTAATAGCGGTAATATAAAATTACGCTGGATAGACACTAATAAAGGTCAGTTGTACGAAGCAATTTTAAATGAAGGTCAAACATATCATGTTCCTCCTCATCAACCTGTTAGCATTGAAGCATTGAGCGGAGAAACTAGTATTACTGAAGTTAACAATGGTACGTTTGAAGATGATAAATGTGTTATACTTAAACCTGAAGGTATATAATGTTTCCAAAGTTAACAGATTCTAAACAGTATAAAAAAGATTTACAAAGTTTTAAATTGGCATTAAATGAGTGTCCTGAACAGTACAAAGGTAGGATGCAAGAGTTGTACGAAGTTTGGTTAACTAAAGCAGAACAAATAGATGTTGGACACGACTTGTCCTCAGGTGCAAATGTTGATCCAAGAAGTCTCAAAGATGCACGATTTACAATAAATCAAACGAGAACACAAATCTTTGATTTAATAAAAAAACTATCTTTAAATTATTGAAATACGCTTAACAGTTATAGCACCGACCATAGATGCATGTAACGTACATTGATATCTATAACCACCTGATATTGTTTCTGGAACTTCCCAATATAATGTTCCAGCATCTTGTCCGTTTGCACTAGCACCTGTACTTACATTACCAATAACGTCAACATGTGTAAGTCCTGTTGAATATGCTGTGCCGGTACCATCTTGTATTTCAAATGGATGTCCACCAACGCCGTCTAAATCAAATGCAATAGTCATTCCACCAATAGCATAAATTGTAGGATTGTTTCCAGTATACCCGTGACTGTCAACACTGTATGCTGTATTACCTACATTATTCATTCTAATCATTGCAAATGCTGGCATATAACTTTTATCAATAGTTCTACCAGTATTTTGGACTTCAGTTAATGCATTATAACTTGTAACCCCTAATGTGCCTGTGAAGTTAATTGTAATAGTATCATTTGCTGCACTTGTAGAAATATTTGTTCCACCAGCAACAGTCATAGTATCAGTTATACTGTTCGCAGTAACGGAACCAGCATCTCCATTAAATTGATACCATAAGTTTTGATCTGGGTCACCTCCGCCACCACTTACTGTATCCGGACCCCATGAGTCACCGTCCCATACAAGTGCTTGTCCTGTAGCTGGAGCAGTTGAGTCTACGTTTGCTAAACTTGCTAAAGTAGAACTAGTATCTAATGCATCAGTTATTCCATATCCAGATAATGTAGTAGGTTTAGTACCTAAGTCTGCAAAGTTTACTACAGCGTCAGTAATTCCGTATCCTGCTATAGTAGTTGGCTTTGCACCTAAGTCTGCAAAATCTTCAACAGCATCGGTAATTCCGTATCCTGCTATAGTAGTTGGTATACTTGTTAAACTACCAAACACGCCGTCAAATAATAACGTTGTAGTGTCGGTTAAATCATTTACGTCTGTAGGTATACTTGGTGTATTTTGTAAGTTATTATAATTTAAGAAATAGATACTATCTTGTCCATCAAGTGTATCAGCGTCAGTACCTGCACCACCTGTTGTAGCATCTGCACCCGGCGACCATTTTGCGCCATCCCATTTTAATACATTTCCTGCTACAGGTGTTGTGTTAGTTGTATCAACATCAGTTAAATCGTCAATACTTAAACTAGGAGTTGATCCTGTTATAGTTAATGTTTTACCTGATATACCTGTGCTTACTGATCCTGCACCTGCTACAGTTAATGCGTCTGTTACTGAATCTGCAACAACATTGCCAGAATCACTATTAATTGTTGAAAACAGATTTTGATCTGGATCTCCTAATGATCCACTTACATCTAAAGTTACAATATCGCCTGTAACTGAACTAGTAAGATTTGTACCGCCTGCAATAGTAAGTGTATCGGTTGGACTATTTGCTGTAGTCGAACCAGTGTCACCTGCTACTGTTTTAAATTGATCAACATTGGCTGCTGCTACAGCACCACTATCAACTAACCATGCTGTACCATTCCATTTCCAAGTGGTAGTGCCGTCTGTAAATGTATCGTCTAGTACCGGTGATGCCGGAAAATTTAATGCCATAATAAACCTCTACTAATATTTATTCATATTATTATTTTGTAAGTGTAACTCCGCCTGATATATAATACGGTTGTCTACCGTATTTACTATATAAAAACTTATTAGGTGCTCCTAATAACGATGTTCCAAATTCTGAATAGTCGGAATCTGAGCCTGTTGAAAATAATGTTGGCTTTGATTCATTTAATATTTTATCTTTTGCATTCTTAGGAGTTAGTGTTGGTTGCACTGTAAGATACAGTGCTATTACACCCGCTACTTGTGGTGCTGCCATACTAGTTCCATTAATCAATGCTATTTTATAATTTGTGTCCGGAGTGTAATCACCTGTAGCGTATATTGACGTTGTACTACATGTGCTTATTATGTTTGTTCCTGGTGCGTAACAAGTTAATCTTGGACCTCTACTTGAGCTGTTACTAGTTTTATCTAAAAAGTTTGCTCCGCTTTGTTGGGCTACTGAATCTGAATTACCTACTATAATAGCTTCGTCACTATGTGGACTACTTCCTCTATGATAAAAATAAGTTGATCCTCCGTATACTATAGTATTGTCGTAATCAACTCCGCCAACAACATCTCCTTTATAGTAGTCGTTACCTGCGGCAATTACAACGTGTATTCCTGCATCAATCATATCTTCAATTTCAGCATCAACGGATGGTACTCTAACAGGAATTGTTCTATTTGCACCATTTGTTGGTATTACTATTCCTGTTGCTTGCCAAAGAGCAAGATTAGCTGTGTAATCAACTCCCCAAGTCCAACCAGTTCCCCTATAATTTCCTCCGGTAGGACTTCCACCAACACTAGCACTATATCCCCAACTCATATTTACTATTGTTGGTCTTCCGTTTGTCTTTGCTGCATGCCATAATCTAATGGCATCAAATGCATCAGAAATAGGAATACCTGAATTAGGATCTGATGGTGCTTCTAATCCAGCTAATTTTTGAGCATATACATGTGCATTTTTAGCCCATCCATATGTTTTACCAGCGGCAATACCTGCACAGTGTGTACCGTGGCCATCAAAATCTCTATAATGATTTACGTTTTGTGATCCGGGTAATCCACTTTCTGTATACCAATCAATTTGTTGTACTCTACCTACAAACTCTGGATGGTCAACTTGAAGGCCACTATCTTGTATAACAACATCAACTCCGGTTCCGTCTAATGCATATGGATATTCGTTACTTGCTGTTGTACCGTCACTGTATATATTAGTAGCTTCTATACAACGTCTTAGTCCCCAGTTTACTTTGTCTGAATCTAATGCAGAAGGTTTAGTAAAATCAGATGTTTGTGTTGCTTTAATTCCTATCTGAATATCGTTTCTTTGATCTGGTGGTATTTCTACACTTAGTACTCGTTCGTCGTTGAGTAATTGTTCTGCTTCATCATCTGATAACATCCAGTGAGTCATTCTTTTACTACCAAGTCTGGCATTTGCAACTTCAATAGCCCTGTTTGGTATAGCAGAACTGTCGCCGTATTCAGAAGACATTTCTTGATCAAATTCAGTTAGGTTTACGCCTCTGTTTACAACAACAATATATTCTTTTTCGTTACTCATTATAATACTTATACCTTATACAAATATGCAACACCGCTATTATCGGCTCCGTCAGCGTCTTCAGATTTCACGCCAACACACAATCTAGTACTACTCATACTCATTACATCACCAAATCTATCATTATCTACATTACCAAATGCATTTGGATTGTCAATAGTTTTTACAGATGATCCGTCTGACATACTAAAAATATAAACAATTCCGCTAGACTGACCAGCGGCTGTATCTTCGTCTTGTGCGGCTACTGCACAGTAACTATTATTAATAGCAACTTCTGAACCAAAGTAATCGTTATTTACAGTACTATATGCATTTGGATTTGACAGTCTTCTTAGTAGTGTCCACGACCCTCCAGATAACTCGTATATAAATGCATTACCACTGTTTGTTCCGTCAATATCTTCACCCGGTGCTCCTACTATAATATAGTTTCCACTTATGTCAACACTATATCCAAACTGGTCAAAGTTATCAGTTCCGATAGCTGGTCCGTTCGGATTAGGATTTAAAATTGTTTGCACTGCGCCTGTTGCGTTTGTTATAATATGTATTGCACCACTATCACCACCGCCTGTTGCACCAGCTGTATTTTCTCGCCAACTTCCAACAACTGTGTAAGTATCATTCATTGCAAGTGTTTGTACCCTGCCGCCTAATTGATCTCCTGGGTATTCATCTTCTGCATCAATATTTGGATTTTTAACAGATTGTAATAAACTACCGTTACTAGTATCAAATATATAAATCCAGCCAGTATCATCACCTATTCCAGGTTCATCTTCACGTGGTGCTGCAACCGCCGCATAGTTTTCTGATATAGCTACACTACTACCAAATGCATCACCGTTAGGATTTACTTCTGTAGTTGCAGGATTTGGATTAGCAAGTGTAAACAATAAACTACCGTCAGTAATGTCAAATATATAAGCTGCACCAGTATCAGTGTCAGCGCCGGTGTCTTCTCTTTCTGCACCTGCTATAATGTAACTATCACTACATGCAACTGCCGTACCAAATTGATCACCTTCTCCTAAACCTGGAGGTGCAGTTGTACTAGGATTATCAATAGTATATTGCAATAATCCTGCACTACTAAACACATAAACTTTACCGTTTTGTGCAGCTGCCGCATCACTTTCAATACTACCAACAACAGTGTAACTATTATTTACAGCAACACTATATGCAAAAAAATCATCCTGTTTTACATCGTACGCATTAGGATTATCAATTTGTTTGATAAACTTAAATTCCGATTGCGGACTACTAAAAAATATGTTACTAGTTAAAGATCCTAAACGAGGCATTGGCTGTTATCCATAGTTTGTATAACCACCTAACACAGTCCATGTTGCACCTACTCTTAATAATGAGAATGTAATTACGTCTATTGAATTTGCGTTTCCTGTAGGTGCAAGAGCTTCAACCCAATTTATTGTTTGAGCTACTCCATCAATTTGTACTGCATTTGGTATATACGGTGTTGCACCTTGACGTAATACAAGAACAACGTTTAACGCTCTATCTGTAGTTGTCGGTACGTTAGTTATATTTGCTGTAAAGTTTGCTGCAATAGAAGTATGATCAAATATTGCGTTTGCACCAAAGTCGTGAGCAACAACTCCAGTTGCTCCTGTTAACGACGATAATATTTCTGATTGCTTTGATATGTTTTCTAATAGTATCCCGTCTGGTGCATCTAATGTAATAGTTGAAGCACTATCAAATAATGCTCCGCCTGATCCACTATTAGTAAAACTAGGTGTTGTCAGACTAGCAAAAGTTACGCTATCTGATGTATTCAAACTTTGATCATATGATCCGCCGCCGCCACCTCCGCCACCACCTGTACTATTAATAGTAAGGGTGTTACTAGCTTCGTCTATAGTCATTGTAATATTTGTGCCAGCTGTAAAGTTTAATGTATCTGATTTTGTAGATGCATCTATACTTTGAGCACCGCCTGTAATTTGTACACTACTAAATGTACTAAAATCTGGTACAGGAGCAGTTGGTTGAACCCATTGACTACTATCTGTATCAGTAATATATACAAATAAACTTCCTGTTGAACTATCAAACCATATATTACCTGCAGAAGGAGTACCTGGAGGAGTATCACTTACGTCTACACTTGCTCCACTGCCTCCACCTCCGCCACCGGTTCCGGGTTCAGCAACATTTATTGTTCCTCCCATGCCAGCATGATTTTTACACCAATAATATAAAGTTGCCGGGGTATCGTTTGTTATAGTAATCTGTACTTGACGTGATGTTGCAGCATTAAATCCTGCATAATATTCAGCTAATGTTTTTGGATCATCATCTAAATAATACCTTACTTCGTTTTCATACGCTGTTCCGCCTCCAACAACGCCATTAGCATTGTCACTTGAAAAAGCTAACTGATGTTGATTAAGTGTAGTTCCGTTTGCATTAGGAAAGTATACGTTTGTATCATCTGATTGATCAAAGATGTATGTGTAACCTATGACAAAAGTTAAAGTAGGAGTTTCTGCTCCGTTTAAATAATAAACGTTTGCATTATCACCTGTGTTTCTAGCAACTGTTGTAGTATACTTTACTGCGGCAACTTTTGCGTTAGCAATATTCCTTGCTAGATTATCTTCTGTAACTACACTATACCCGCCGGCTAATTTGCCACTATATACTCTAAGTGTATTTGCTTGTTTATCAAAGAACACTTCGCCACTGGCGCCAACGTTTCTATCAAGAAAATCGTCAGGCCTTGGTATGATCCGAATTCTATCTACTACTGGTGCTGAATTTGATGACATTCTATTTCCTCGTTACTGTATGTATTTATCCGCGAATTTAGAATATCCTTCGGTAGTAGTGATCCCAAGTAGCTTCCCAATCTTCAAATGCTTTTACATCAGTAAAATTAATTTGATCTTTATCATGACTTAACTTAACTTTAAATGCCGCATAGTGCGGATAACGTCTTTGCCATGCTAAAAAATTTTGGTGTGCCATATTACCAACTTTATCTGTCCTATTTGCATATGGACAGATTTCAACTCTTATAAATGCCATTAGTTTCTCCTACTATAAGGTCCGTATTTGCTACCAAACATTGATTTAAAAAACTCATCTACTGAGTTATTGTTTGTAATTCTTTTGCTTGTATTTTTATTTATATTAGATATAAAACGGTACGCTTCTAATATGTCATTAAAAGTTTTAGGATCGCCGCCTCTATCAGGATGATGTTGCATTGAAAGTTTTCTAAACTTAACTTTTACTTCTTCTTGCGAAGTGTGTGTGCTTACATCTAATATGTCGTAATATCTTTGCATATAGTATTTACTTCCATTTGTATGTTTTCAATTTAGATGCATTTGTTATCCATTTATTATCTATTGTTGCAGCACGTAACCTCAAATTATCTATATCGTTTTTGTTATACTCTCTTACTACTGCTGTTATATCGTGTTTTTTTACAAGTATATATTGACACAGAGGAGTGCCTGCAGGTATTATAATTTCATCGTTTAATGAATGCCAAAATATCTGTACATTCAAAAAATTAGGACCAAAATCAGGATCTAAAAATCCTATACTTGCAGTAAAATCTTTATTATCAGGATACGGTATAGGCATGCTCATTAAGTAGTAACCTTTAGGAATATATGCTACCCACGGTGATTGTATTTTAATAATTGTTTTTAAACTATTAGGATCTGGATTAAACGTTGCATAAAGTTCTTCTGGATGTTGGTTAACATATGGCCAAGTCCAAGTATGATCAGCATCAACTCTGCTTTGATCAATTGGAGTTGTCCAACTAAAACTTTTTCCATCACCGTTTGTTTTAATAGCAATATCCTGCCAAGATTTTTGTATCCATCCAGTTTTTTGAATTTGATTTATTCCTGGACACCTTGTAATATGGCTAAATCTTTTTGTAATATTTTTTGATTGTTGTCGTATATCTTTATAATCTTGAACTGCCTTTTTAACCCAATCAAACTTAACATTAGTAGTTGGTTCAATAGGCATAAGCTGTGTTACTTCTGGAAGTAAACTAACAAATTCTAATTTAGGTTTTTTCTTAAAGATATTAAACATACATTGTTGCTTTATACTTTTTATCTAATTCATTTAATTGTTCGTCTCGTGCTAAAGACCATGATAAAATATTATCAACATGTATTACAAATGCATCTCTTTCAGGCATAGATATTAGTCTTACATATTGGTCTTCTAAAACTTCCTCGCCGTTAATTGTTTCAGGCGTTAATGGAGTGACTTCCCATTCATAATTTTCAAATCCAAGTCGTGTTGCTACTCTACGTACCTTTTCATTTTCTTGGTTAATGTATTCTATCATAACTTCACGCGACTCAGTTACAGTGTTTAACCAATGTATATGTTTATGTCTATCTTTTTGTACTTTTCTTGCTGTATAGTCGTCCTTAGCTTCTCTAAGTTCTTGTGAGTAAGTTACAAAATCGTCAGTGTTAGTTTCGCTTAATGGCATTAGTTTCTCCTAAAATGTTTGTTGTACATATTTTTTAATAATGCTTTGTTTACTTTAAATCCGTGAATTTGAAAATATGTTCTTTTTTCAAACCATTTTAAATCGTGTTCAGTTGCATCTCTAACTTCGTAATCATATGACTCTTCAGTCAGTGGAATCAAATGTGCAAGTGCATGTCCTGCTTTTAATTGTTTTTCGCCTCTTTTAACATTCCAGTATCCTTGGACATTTAGTTCTGTACTATAACTTGGATCAAGTATTCCTGTTGATGCTTCAAATTCATATGTATCTGTATATGCTACTGCTGTCATTAAGAATTTCATACCCTTTGGTGCAATTACATTCCAAGGTGTATTAAACTTCATTATAGGTGCAATACTTTGTGGACGTTTTGGTAAAAACTTTGTAATATTATATGGATGGGTACCTACTGGTTCGCCTTCTAACATTTCACTTAGTATTTCACTTGGATGCACATAACCAAAGGCTTCGTTTTCGCCTTCTGTTTTTATAACAGTGTCGTGCCATAAAGGAATTATAAAGCCGTGTTTATATAAATCAAATATTCCAGGACATGATTGTAAATGACTAGGCACTCTAAAACTTTTTGTTCTAATGTAATCATCTTTACATGCTTTCATCCATCTTGGTGAAAATTTACTTGCTGGAATAATAGGATAAGTGTCAGCAATACCTGGTACTTTACTAAAAAATTCTATTTTTGGTTTTTTCTTTTTGAAGAACATAAATTACCTATAGTTAAAATTTATTGCTACTCTTCTAGAAGTAGTTGTTGGAGTTGTACTAGCATGATATGTTAATCCATCAAAAATAATTAGTTTATTTTCTTCTGGAGTGCTTGTAGTATTGACTGTTAAATCTATTTGATCTTTATATTTTTTTGATATAACTCCAGATTTTAAATCATATTTTTCATTATATATTATAGTATCACCATCGGAGTCGTTTAGATATAGTATACCAGTTTTATGCTCTTCTTGCCAGTCAACGTGTGGCTCATGTTGTATTGGCTCAGCTGTTGCTGTTATTAGGCCAATACGTATTCTAGTAAACAGCTCTATTGGTTCGTTTACAGCATCTAATGCGCCGATTAAGCAACTTTCAACTAACTGGGCTATCTGACTTCCTACTGTTCCTTCTTGCGAAACCATATGAAACCAACTAAAGTCCATTGTTTCAGGACTATAATTATCATATGCTGTAAAGTCACTAAAATACCATGGAGTACTTCCTGCTAAAACTTCGTGTTGTAACCTTTTAAACAAGGTTGGCGATACTGCATTTTTATAAGTTTTCATTTATGTCACCTGTATACTAAACGCTAAATTGATGCGCTGTCTTTCTGATTCATTTCTAAGCACTTCATGTGGAACCCAACCTGGCCATAAAAATAATTCACCGTCTGCTGGATATACTAAACTGTCACGCACAAACGGACTTCGTGGACTACAATTATTAAGTAAGTTTGCAGGATTAATAAATTTTAACGGACCTGTATCTTTTCCTTGTACGTAGTACACACATGTAAAACTATCAGCAACATGAGAGTGAGTAACATTGCGACTGTTAGGTTCGTTTACATTTGTCCAATAATCTAATAATATTTTTCTCTCAGGTACATTATCTTTAAATGTACTATCGTGTACAAAGTAATGATCACATGCATGAGCAGTAAGATCTCTTATAAAATTTGTAAGCCATTCTATATTGTCATAGGTACTGTTACTTCTCCAACAATTATCATTATTCATTAGCATAGGTGAACTATCATTGTCTTTTGCTTCAAGGATTTGTTTTTTTAGATCATCAATTTGATCTGGAGTTCCAATTTTTTCTACAAAAAAATCTGATTTAAATTGTGTCACACGTTCCATTTTTTGTACCAATCTTCTAAAAATTCATAGTGATTTGGAAATGTTTCTTTTGCTTTGTCTACACGAAAAGTTTGTGTGTCAGTAAAATATTTTAGATATGTTTTTTCGTCTTCACTTAAATTTGGATTATAGTCTGCGTATCCGCCGCCTGCATGTATCATACTCCACCATTGTACACTACTAAACATACTCTGTGGACTATAAAAAATAAAGTCTCTAGGTTCAGGATAATATGCACTTATCATTTGTTGTGCAAAAGGTGGTAAGTCATTTAAATCTAATTCACGGACTGCCTTCCAATACGGAGTGTCATCTTTGTTACTAAAATAATAATGAGCAAAAACAAATGATAATATTTCAATATTCATTTCGTAGAACCCTTGGTTCATGCTATCACGCATTTGATCATTCCAAGTTCCGTTACCCATGTTTAGTAGTTCACATAGTGAAGTAACCGTTGCAGTTGTAAATGTAATTCCTGTTGCTTCTAATGGTTCAACAAACCCAGCAGCAAGTCCAATACCTACAACATTTTTTATTGCTACTTCTTTGTGTGTTCCGCATTTCATGTGTAAATGCTTTGCAGGAGCATCGTACTCGCCTATTGATTCACGTAATTCTGCTTCTGCTTCTTCTGGAGTTATAAAATCTGAACTATACACATAGCCGTTTCCAATACGATGATATGTTGGAATAGTCCAACGCCAGCCAGCACTCATTGCTGTTGCTTTTGTATAAGGATGACATTGTGTTTTTGGATCTGTATATGTTTTAGGAATAGCTACAGCACTATCGTTTAATAACCAAGGCTTATAACTAATGAATTCTGCACCTAGCGTCTTTTCTAATAACGCACTTTTAAATCCACTACAGTCAAGGTATAGGTCTGCTGTATATTCATTTTTATCAGTATCAATTAACTTACTAATACCTTGCATACCTTTAGCAACTTGAGTAATCTTTGTGTCTACATATGTTATCTTATCTATTATAATATCTTTTATAGTTGCAATAATATCATATGCACTGAAATGTACAGCACCGTAACCATCTGGTCCAGTATTAAAATTACTATCTAATTCAGGACTTAACTTAGGACTTACGTTTGCTTTTGCTAATCTATATGCAGGATGCCATTTTGCAAATTCACTATAAGGTTTATCGGCAAAATATTTATTTGCATAAAGATGCGGAGCTGCTACTGTATTATTAACATTGTCGTTGTCAACAAAATACGGCTCATTATTCCATCCGTCTAATTCAACTCCGTATTTGAATGCTGCATTACTAGGTTTCATCCAGTGGTGTGCTTCAATTCCGCATGCATATAAAAATTTTGCTGTTAACGGTTGAGTACCTTCTCCAACACCAATTGGACCTGCACTTGCATCTTCAATTAACGTAATATTAGTATCAGTTTTTAAATTATTAACAAGGTATGCTGCTGACAACCAACCACTTGTTCCGCCTCCAAAAATTATTATATTATTCATTATATTTCTACTACGACCTCTTCTTCAATTTTATGTGGTTGTTCTACTTTATTAATAACAACAATGTAAAGTCCGTTCCACCAACTGTTACTGTCTTCAACATCGCATAACAGTAATTTTTCATATCCTACTTCTGCACCTATTGTATTGATGCCTTTTCTTGCGCCTTCAACAACTCCGTCCCAGTTTGCATCATCAAAAATTAAAACTGCTTCTTGCGAGAAAGATGATGCGTAATACTCAACAGCTCTAGCAGTTGATAATGCATCGTGAGGTCCGTCATAGAACCACATGTTTATTTTATCTTTATACGATGATAAATTTACACTGAAGATATCTTTATTAATAACATCAATTTTATTATCACCTTTAAATCTTTTTGCGTTTTCAATAAAGGATGCACGATCATTTGTAGGTAATTTTTCTCTGCCAAGTTCTTGCGGTTGTATATTTTCATGCCATTTATCAATTGCAATAGCGTGTAAGTTATTGTTTTTAATTGCTCCAAAGAAGGTTGCTCCTTGTGCAGTTCCAACTTCCATATATGTTTCAACACCTTGTGCAATATTATTTAAAACTGTTTGTACTCTACTGCTAGTTAACCCTGGAACATCTATCTTAACTGTAGGAATACCTGATTTGATTATGCTATCTGATGTGTGTTTGACTAGATCAGTGTGTACAATTTTAGATTTAATTTTGTAAATGTCATCACAAAAATGGCATTCCCAACAATCAAATTTACAGTTGCGAATTTTCTTACGCCAAGCATTAATAGGTTTTTCTTGTAAATTATTTGCCTCTAAATAATTGTTAAAGTTATCATAAAGTATGTCGTCACCATTGGCCCAACGTTTAACAATATCCATAGTTTCATATAGTCTACTAATTGCTTCACGTCCGTGCATTTTAAATACGTCAATGCCAAGATTATCTAAAAACTCTTGCCAGTCTTCTCTCCACGGAGGAATGTTTGCTGTCTTTAAATGTACACTAGGATCTTCCACGTCCCATTTTGGACAACTTACTCTACTAATAGGATTATAAAAGTATTGTGGATCGGTGCCTTCGCGTGTATTGTTATATTCAAAATGTTCTACCATCATTGGACAATTACCTAAGCATCCTTCGTTTGCTAGTAAACTATAATGAATATCTTTTCCTAAATTTTCCTTAATCCAAGTTTTTGCTTCAACTAATCTTTTTAATGTATCAGTATCACGCATTAAATCTCTATCAAGATTTATGTAATTAAATCCACGTTTTGCTAAATTTACAATTTCAGCTGCAACTCTAACATCACGTAGTATTGTGTTCTTTACATACAATTCCGGAAATGCTTTTTGTATTTGGCCTGTTGCCATCCAATGTGTGTGTGGAATAGTAGCAGTACGTACACCTTTATCATATAGAGGTTTAAAGTTTTTTATAAATGTATCTAAATTCTTTTGGGTAGGAGGAACTTGTATATTATTAAATGTAGCACTTACAGGAACACCAGTATGCGTTTGTACAAACAACGCCTGCTCAATTGCTACATCATTTGAATCTTCGTGTACAAAGACATCGCCCATTGCATCTTGATTAAACGGTGCAATTCTAGTTGTAAAATACACATCTTTAATGTAATCTTTATAATCGTTTACAAAATTAACAAACTCTATATATTGCTGTTCGTTTAATTTAGGGTTTAAAGGTATACTAAATATTTTCTGTGTCATGTTTATCCATCTGGTAACCGTAAAAAAAGGTGTTACTATGTACTTATAATAACACCTTTTCTATAATTTGTAAAGCGATTTATGGGATAAGTGTTTCAGAAAATGTTGATGTAGTAAACTGTGGAGTTTTATCTTTATTTGCTGTATATGCACATTCCCATTCAAAGTACGTAGCCATATACATTTGAGTATCTTTAAGAGTCTGTAACCCGGGTACTTGTGCTTTTATTTGTACAAGTCCTGTTTCGTCTGTAAAGTGATTCTCAGCAAAGTTAAGCATAATTGCTTTTAATAAGCCTACAGTATTTAATTCATCTGTAGATGTTAGAGTATAGTTTATTTTTTCGTAATTACTATCACCAAAACTAGTTGGTTGTACTATATCTCTTGGATTATTAACATTCCGCATAATTGGTACTTCGCCATCTAATGCATTAGTAAAGTTATGTGCGTTTGCCATACCTTCAGTAATAACAGTTGCTTTTAACCATTCAACGTTAACAGAACCTTCATCTGCTGGTGCAATATATCCTATAGTATAATGCCATTCACTAGCAACCATTTGTATTCGGCTGTCGCGTCTAGGATCGTTACTTGCTATGCTCTCATATATTATATACATCGTTTATGTCCTCGTTAGAATCAGTAGTTGATGATTCTAATTTTTGTTTTTCTTCTTTAGGTGCTAACAAAGATTCATTGTTATTTGATCCTTGCAATTTAAGATTTTCTTCAGCTTCAGCTTGTAATCTTGTTGTGTATGATTGTATTTGCGTACTGAAGTTCATTGTAAGTGCAAGTGTTTCAGCTTGTTGTGTTGGATCCATACTTAAAATAGCATCCATGTTACCTGTTCCAATTCTGCCGTAAAATAACATATCTGTTGCAGCTTGTTTAGCTAATCTATTAGTCCAATACTCTGCTTCATAATCATCTTCAGCTTCCGTATTTATAATGTCCCAATATGTACGTCCTGATCCATCTGGTAATTTACCTTCGTCTGATTCCGTAAATTCTTTTAATAAATCTAAAAGCTGATGGCGTTCTAAATACCAGTCTTGTAATCTTCTTTTACTCATAGTTAAGTTACGTGTAGCATTCCATTTTTCAACTTCTGCTAGTCTACGATCTAAATCATCATGTGCTTCGTCAGCCATACGTGCAAATCTATCTACTTCAATTTCATATTTTGCAATTTCGTATTCCATATTTTCAATTGATTCTTCTTTAGATTTAATTTCTAAAAGCCACTGTCTAAACTTTGAAAAAGGAGTAATTTGTGCTTGTCCAACAAAATATCTCATTTTGTATTTTGGATTGGTCCACTCTTTATTCATTGCTTTTGTAATCAAGTCTTTTTCGTCATCGGACATCATTGATGTATCAGATTCAATAACACTCTGAAATCTATGGTTTTCTGAATATTGTGAACGTCTATCTGTCATATTAATTTCTCCTTAGTAAATTATATACAATATTTACCTGTTTAATCTCTCCAACTCATCGTTGCTGAACTTTGGCCGTTTACACCCTTTGCATTAAGACTTGATCCGCCTCTAACACTCTGTCTTGTAGCATAAACAAACTTAGCAGAGTCAACAACGTGGTTACCTTGATACCAACCAATAGCATAACCCCAATCTTG
>ENA-UZWU01001803-UZWU01001803.1-metagenome-genome-assembly--contig:-Day-4--1m-contig-1803_pt1 | contig 15140 bp, 12 predicted proteins | sample MGYA00260345_ERZ794905 | MGnify/ENA metagenome assembly ERZ794905
AAGCTGCAGCATAACCGGTAGGCGAGGAGAACAGGTGACTGAAGCTCCGGGCCACGGTCGGCCCCTGAGTCGCCAGCTTTGCCTTGTAGGCAGCGAGAATTTCGCGATCAACCTCGTCCAGATCCCTGCCACGATACCGTCCTAGATTCGTGTGCAGCTCCAGATCCAGCTTGCCCTGTGAGAGCTGGCGCATGAATGTTGTCGCACTCATGTAATTTCTCACCGCTAGCATTTTTTGATAGAGTTCCTCTGGAATATTTTCACCGGTTTCATAGTGACGGGCAAACAGATCGAGGCTCTCACGATCCCAGCAGAAATTTTCCATGATCTGAGAGGGCAGCTCGACAAAGTCCCAAGGCACATTGGTTCCGGAAAGCGACTTCACCGTTACCTCGGAGAGTAGATGGTGCAAGAGATGCCCAAACTCATGGAAGATAGTCTCCACTTCGCGATGGTCCATCAGTGCCGGTTTGTCACCGATCGGCTTGGTCATATTACCCACCATCAGACCGAGATGCGGCTCTCGTGGTTCTCCATTGACGGGCGGCATGCCGGTCTCGAAGTAATTCATCCACGCCCCACCTCGCTTGCTTTCACGTGGATGCCAGTCCGCGTAAAAGGAACCTAGCAACTCGCCGGTCGCGTTGTCGAAGAGATCATAAAAACAACACTCCGGATGCCAAACTTCAATGTCTTCACCAGTATCGCGTTGCTCGATACGGATGTTGTAGAGCTTGCTGACAATGCCAAACATGCCCTGCATCACACTGGGCAACGGGAAATAGGGCCGCAATTCCTCCTCATCGTAATCATACTCAGCCTTGCGGCGCTTCTCCGCCCAGTAACTCACCTCCCATGGCTGCATCGGCCCTGGCTGCGTCCCGGTCTGCTCAGCCTTCCATGACTGCAGCTCCTCGGCATCGTTCAGAAAAGCATCGGCAATCCGGTCGTGAAGACCTTCAGTGAATTTGAGTGCTACCTGACCATTGCATGCCATACGCCGCGCCAGGATCAGGTCGGCAAAGTTTGGGTAGCCAAGCAGATCAGCCTTCTCTTGGCGCAGTTCCAGAATCTCCCAAATAAGCGCAGTGTTATCAAAATCCCCAACACGGCCGATCGTGCCATTCGCCTCCCAGATTTCCCGACGCAAATCATCGTCGTCAGCGTATTGCAGCACTGGTCCCATCGATGGGTATTGCAGGGTAAAACGCCACTTACCCTCGTGTCCTTTGGCCTCTGCGTCAGCCGCTGCTGCCGCCTTGGCTGACTCAGGCAGACCCGCAAGCCGGGACTCGTCCTCAATAACCAGCTCCCAGGCATTGGTCGAGTCCAAGACATTTTCACTGAACTTCTGGGTGATCTCGGAAAGCCGGGACTCGAGCTCAGCCATACGGGCCTTTTGATCAGCCGGCAAGTCAGCCCCGGACTGGATAAAGCTGGCGCATTGTTCATCGACAAATCGCTTGCGGGTTGCATCAAGATCCTTGGTGGCAGCAGAGTCAGCAAACGCCTTCAACCTCTCCCAAATGGCGTCGTCCAAGGGAATTGAGGCGTAAAATGCGGTCACCCTCGGCAGCGCAGCATTGAGCGCTTCACGCTGCTCTTCATGATTGCATACCATATCGAGATGATTGAGTCGGCTCCAGGCGCGATCAAGATCCTCCGATGCCACCTCAAGTGCTCCGAAGGTGTTCTCATAGCTGACCCCGGCAAGATCCAGCTTACGGATCTTCTCCAAATTGGCCTCGGCGATTTCCAGACCCTTGTCGATGTCTGCCTCGACATGATCAGGTGTTAGCGTGGACCACCGGATATGGTAATCTTCTGCGAGAAAAGGATGGCTTGTTTGCATGTCACGAACTGAATGCATATCCATGCTCAATGCAAGTTCGGATTGTCCCTCCTAGGTGAAAAACCCTCGCTGCTTCTCACTCACCGGCATCTTGAGCAAATCCATGACCGCCAGCATATCTTCCCAAATCTTGCGTTTTTCGGAGGTGGCCTCATTCTGAAGAATGTAAGAGGGGTGGAAGCTTACCCGAAGAGGTATACCGTTAAATTGATGAAACTTACCGCGTAAGCTCGCCACCGATTCATTGCTTGCTAGCAAGGCCTGCGCAGAGGTGACACCCAGAGCGATGATGACTTTGGGAGCCACAATCTCGATTTCTTTGCGTATGAAGGGCATAAAAGCATGCAATTCCTCACTCGTTGGCTGCCTGTTATTCGTCGTCTGGTTGGGCATCGCGGGGCGATATTTAACAATGTTAGTAATATAGGTGTTTTTTCTATCCACACCCATGGCTTTAAGAATACCGTCCAGCTTCTGCCCCGCTTGACCGACAAAAGGCTCACCAAGCCTCTCCTCATCATATCCAGGAGCTTCCCCAATTAGCATAATATCAGCGTCAGGATTACCTACAGAGAAAACCATTGTTTTGCGTAAATCCGTAAGTGCAGATACCGCTGGCCACTTTACAACCTGCCGCTTCAGGGAGGCTATTTGCTCTTTTTTGGAAGATCCACTGGTTACTAATTCACCAGCTTGCTTGTCTTGAGCCTGCTTAACATCAGCAAAGTTGGCAGCTGGCTTGTTGCTGACTTTGACAGTGGGAGACGCATCAACCTGAGCAACCTCGTCCTTACTTTGAGTTTGCTGGACAGAGCTTCCTGTTCCAGTTCGAGCACGCATGTAAAACTCCCGTAAGATCTTTCGAGCCTCATCGTCTACATTCACATACTTCTGCCCACGCCCCTCAAGCTCACGTAGATAATCAATCAGTGGGGCAGCAGACAATGTCATGCTCTATCCAAACCACAGCCGAGCCGAGACATCACGCATAAAATAATCTTTGTAGCGACTGCCAGCCTCAAATCAGCGATTCGCCCTTGATATAACTAGATCACAGACTATGTAGGTATAGCGTTATTTTCTTTTCATGCTTATCAAATCCATCTGCTTATTTCGGACTCCGACCGCATGTTTACATACAGGCAGATGTGCACTAGCCATGCTAGCTACCACGGTGATCACATTGCTAATTGGTAGTACTCATGCAGCTTCCTACATAGAGCCTGACCATACCACTGAGTTATTTCAACTCGAGGAGATCCCTCTTCCACAGCACCGCAGCCAACAGCTCGGAAAATCACTAGCCATTATTGCCCAGAGAAAGCACGATGCCTCGCCAGCTAACCAACTTGCAAGTGCTAGGCTGCTCATGCTCGCCATGCAGCTCGATCCCAAAAACAAACGTCCATACGAGATCAGTAAAGCTTTATCTGCAGGCAAAGCACTACCTGCCACACCTCAACACCTGATCACACAATGCCTCAAGGAAGCTCAGGAAACACAGAGTCTGCTTTCTCAGCCACATGCTGGGGCGCAAGCCAATCAATTGGCACGCCTGATAAAAGATGCCTGCAAAACCATGCAGCCAAAAACCAATGAAGCTGAAGACACAGCCGATTGGAAAGACATCCTTCCCCCAATCGCTGCTTACCGAGCTACTGAAGAAGTGCCTGCCCCAAAACAGGTCTCACCAGCTACAAAGCCTACTCCACACACACAGGTTAAAAAACCCGCGCTTGCATCACCCAAGAAACCGGACCTATCGCAAAAAGCCAAATCACAGTTTCACCTCACAACACAATCTATCCTCCTCCCCATTAATATTAAAAATGAAGACAGTGATTTAATTGCGGTCTTTGATGATGAAGCAACAGCCAAGGAAGATCCAATCGTCGTGCAATTGGCACGTATAAGCCTCTCCCTCAGACCATCAGATTCAAAAAAGAACAATACACCATTTATCAAACTAGCTTACACAAACACTCAAGATCCAGAGATGAATTCTAAGCTGATAAAAATATTAACAAACAAGTATTCAATTGTTCCGAGCTCTCAGGGGTTAGTAAAATTTACCAATGGAAGCTTCAATAGAAAGCAGTCATTCTCATTGACCGCTCCTTTAGCGTTAATGCTCAATGCCTCGCTGGCTAATCGACCGTTAAGAGATGACCTATGCATTTTGGCTGACATCGACGACAAGGGCAAGGTCGTCGAACCAGAAAATTTCTGGAATTCACTAGGTAACTTAAGGAACAGCCCTGATGGGGGTAGACTTATCGTTTCAACTCAAAGCCTTGAGATCATGAAGCAGCTTCTCGTATTCAAAGAGCCCCATTTCTTCACCCGCTGGGAAGTTTTTTCAGTATCAAATATCGAAGAAGCACTCGACGCTGCAGTTATAAAAAGTAACGAGAAATTTCAACAAGCTGGTGACATTTTCAGTGCGATACAAAAGTTAGGAATGAACAAAAACGTTGCTCAACTGGCTGCAGATCATGCCATACGCGGCAAACTAGAAGAAACCCTAGCACTCAACCCATTGCATCTATCTGCCAAGACGCTACTGCTACAAGGCAGTGGCAACAGACCTACCAATCTAAACAAAACAACGTTTCGTCTGGTGCTACAACCTCTCGCCGAAGATCTCAATAGTGCACTCGAAAATCAGTCAGGGAAAAATAAAATCCAGAGTCTGAAAAACAGCCACGATGAGTTGCGAGCAAAGCTCGACAAGCTGGAACCCATCGTCGACCGAGACGATCAAGAGCTGTTCAAGGATGCAATCGATCTGACGAGTGACCTCGACAAACTAGCCTCTCTAAAAGAGCGGATTGCGAAACGCGGCAACAATGATGCAATAAAGCAGAAAGCAGAAAAGCTATTGGAAGAAATGCAGCGCAACGGAGTTTCTCTGATCGAACGCCTCATGGCAATTGATCAAATCGACAAGGATTCTTAAGCTCAGATCGCAAACAATCTTTAATGGGTTCAATCAGAACCAAGAAAATTGTTTGTGATGTTTATCCGGCACAGTGGATACGAGGAAAGCAGGCAGGAATAAGCCGGGCTCTTTTTCCCATTGCATTCATTACCGTCTCAATGAATATTGTTTCATTACTTCGCACTTAGCGTGGTACACAACCCTTTACTGATTGACCCAGATGAACAACGGATTTCGACGATTCCTGATCCTGCTAGCTGTTTTTGTATGCGCATTCTTAGCAGTTTTCGTTACCCGCAAAATCCAAAACGGAGATAGCCTCATTGGCATTCTGTCTGGCGGCACCGTCGGAAATACAGATGAAAATGGGAAATTTACACTCCGTTTAGCGCCTGTGATCGCTTCAGAAAAAGTGCAAATACTATCCGCCATTAATCGAGAGAGTGCCGCACTGGTCGAAGCCGTTGTGCCATCAGTGGTCAGCATTGATACCTCAGGTATACGGAGAGAGCGATTTCGAGATTTCTACGGGCGCACCTGGATTCAACCGCGCACCTTTCAAGGTCAAGGCTCTGGGGTCATCGTAACCGAGGAAGGTCACGTCCTTACCAACCAACACGTGATTCAGGGTAATCCACGCATACGCCTCACCTTGCATGATGGCACCGTTCACAGCGCTACTGTCATCGGAACCGATGAGACCGTAGACATTGCCGTACTCAAAATAGATAACAGTGGCCCATTTCAAGCGCTGAAATTCGGAGACTCATCAAAAATAGAAGTTGGTCATGCTGTATTCGCTATCGGCAACCCATTTGGTATAGGCACGTCAGTCACAGATGGAAAAATCTCAGCCAAAAAACGACCTATTTCAGACATACAGGTTGACCTCTTACAAACATCTGCCCCCATCAATCCGGGTAATTCGGGTGGGCCATTGGTAAACGTCAGCGGAGAAATCATCGGAATAAACTCCCGAATTTATTCTAGTGATAAAAAAAACCCAGGCTTCCAAGGTATTGGATTTGCTATTCCCTCCAATGACGCATTTAAAACACTGCAATCCATATTGGCTAAAGGACGTCCCAGCCGCGGATTTCTGGGTATGGCATTGAGAGATCTAGATCCATACTCACGTGAAAAATACGGATATCAAACACCAGGAGGAGTCTCTGTTATGGGACTTGCACCAGACTCTCCTGCCACCATAGCTGGACTCAAAATCGATGATATCATTATCAGCTACCAAGGCACCGCTGTTCAAAGCATGAGCCAGCTCATCGGACTGATTCAGCGCAGCACCATCAGTGAGGAAGTTACGCTCGAAATCTGGCGTCAAGGTGCCAAAAGCTCTTTACGTGCAGTTATTGGCAAAGCCGCTGATTACAAAAAAGACGATATTAATTTGGAAAAAGAACGATCAGAATCTGAGCTTAACTCAGATCCCCAAGCGATTCTCGAGGCTATTGGTTTGTATGTGCGTGACACCAGCCCTGCCGAAAGATCAAGAGGAGCAGGCAATGTTATCGTATCGAAAATAAGTCAAACCAGTCCGCTAGCGGGTAAGTTAGCAATAGGAGATCAAGTTTTGGCCATCAACAACAACTTAGTCGATCGAAGCGACGACTTCTTGTTGCGCTTGATTGCCTCTGCGGCAAAACAAGAAACAGAGCTACGAATCTTCAGAGCAAACTCAACCTTCCCAGTGATAATCCCCCGCGTCACCCCAAGCAACTAATTGCTTCGCAGCCGCCTCTAACTTGCTAGCACAGCAGCATTCAATAAGGCGAATTGGCTTGCGCTTGGCCCTGATTGCCAGACCAAGTTTTACCATCTGCCTTGTTCTGCATTCCCTCTCCCAGCCTTTCGATATCACGCCCCAAACCAATAAATGTGTTGCATGAGCTCAGAGAGAGCAATGAGACCAATAATAGAAGTGCCGAACAGATTTTTTTCATGCCAATACGCTGACTGAAATAGGGTTGATTTTCAACTGCTTAATTTTAGCATTTGGTTATTGTTAAGCCTCCCTGAGCTCTGACATACATCACTTTCAGCATCATTGATCACACTAGCTCGCCAATAAATCATGAAACCTTACCTTAAACTCGCAGAGTGCAAAACCCCCGAGGGTGAGCCACTCGAATTAATCGAACACGATGGCACCTTTATGATTTGTTCTCACGGAGAACAATTAATGACCTCTTTTTCGCATGGTTCAGAAGAAACACTAGCAGAGCTTGCCTGCTCACCATTTCGCCCAGTCAATCAGCCTCGCATACTCGTTGGCGGTCTCGGCATGGGCTTCACCCTCGCAGCAGCAACTAAAGCCTTACCCGGCAAAAAAGCTCAATTTATTGTATCAGAATTGACCGCTGATATCGAAACATGGAATCGGACACACCTTTCCAGCCTCAACCCGGGGCTTCTGGATGACGAGCGCATTACTATAAAAATACAGCCTGTTCAAAAACTAATCAGGCAAGCTAGCGGCGAATACCATGCGATATTACTGGATGTTGATAATGGACCTTCTGCCTTCCATGGCAAAAAAAATGATTCCATCTACTCACTCAATGGCCTGCGTGAAATCCAGCAAGCCCTCAAAGGTGGTGGCATTTTGGCCGTATGGTCGGCACGCACGGACAAGGCATTCACAAAATTGCTCCGCAAAGCTGGCTTTGATGTAAGCGAGAACACCGTAGCGGCCGCCCACAAAGGCAGCAAACGCCGCACCCACACCATATGGCTGGCGCGGAAGAAGTCGTATTAAAACTATCTGCTGCACAGACCGTATATGCCACTCGAATACCAATCCTCTCATCAGACTATCATCATGCGCTATATACTCTCCATCATCACTCTTATTGGCATTTACGCTGCTCACGCAGATGAACATACGGTCACTGCCGAGGCATTCCATATTGAGACCGCTTTGCAGGCTGTTTTCTTACCATCAAAATTCGAAGCCTTGCGCATTAGCCCAGAGGAGTGGCACGACTACACAATTACCTCACTGGCCAAACACGGTGATAAGGTGAAAAAAGGCGATCTCCTCATCGTCTGCGATACTCGTGCTCTAGATGAACAAATCTCTACACTAGAGAGGTCAATTACCACTGACACACTCAATCTTGCCCAAACACAACACCAACTCGAGCAACTAAAAATTACAACCCCCCGCAGTCTCTCCAGATTTGAGCGTCTTGAGCGTGAAGCTAGCGAAAACCTAGCACACTATACAGAAACACATCATCCACTCGAAGTTGATACAGCTAAACGCAGTGTATTAAGCTCCGAATTTTACCTCTCTTCACAACAAGAGGAGCTCGAACAACTCCTCAAAATGTACAGCGAAGATGACAAAACCGAGGAAACTGAGGAGATGATACTCAAACGTGCTCGTTACTATGTAGATCGTGCTCAGTTTGCCCTCAAGACCTCACGCATAAATGCGGAGCAGACACTCAATACCGACATCCCCCGCAAGCTCGACTCCAAAAAGCGGGCCGCAGAAGATGCCCGCCTTGCCAATGCCGAAGCAAAACAAAAGCTGCCCAGAGAGCTTCAAATTAAAGAGCAAATGGCCAAGAAAGCTTCCATAGATCTTCAGGATAACAAAGATAAACTTGCTAAGCTAAAATCAGACAGGTCAATGATGTCAATGACATCACCCATCGATGGCATTGTCTATTATGGGGAGATCAAAAATGGAAAGTGGATTGCCGAAGCCTCCACGAAAATCCTAAATATAGGTGGCAAACTTAAAGCTCATACCACGCTTATGACCATCATCCCGACAAAGACTCCACTCCAGCTATACTCATTTGCTAGCGAAGATAAACTAACAGGGCTGAGCGATACCGCCTCAGGGTATGCCAGCACGAAGCTCAATCCCTACCAGCGCTTTCCTGTGAAGGTAAATGACATTGCCGACTACCCTTCCGCTAAAAACCTATATCTCACCACCATCACCGCCACCCTTCCTTCCGATATCAGTGCAGTGCCCGGCATGAAAGCCGAGGTCAAAATCATTAGCTCAGTGATCGAGGAAGCTATTCAAGTACCCGTTGATTACCTTCAGGAAACCGTGGATGGTGGTCATAGCGTTCAAGTCAAGCTGGCTGATGGAAAATCATCAATACGTAAGGTAACGATAGGAGCTTCCAACAAGAAATCAGCTGTCATCACCCAAGGCCTCGACATTGGCCAAGTCATTGTCAAGTGATCACATAAAGAGCTCATCAACTTGTCAATGCCATGGTCAAAACTATTCTCCTCACTGGCATTCTAGCGACCGCTACCACTTGCGCAAATCATGCGGAGTACACGAGCAAAGCCAATATTGATGCCTCCATCAAAAGAGGAGTCGACTTCTTGGTGTCACACCAAAACACCAATGGCTCATGGGGTAATGCAACCCTCACCAAAGGGCTAAACATTTACGCCCCAGTTCCCGACGCTCATCAGGCGTTTCGGGTTGCGAGCTCTTCACTCGCTCTTCACGGATTACTAGAAACTAGAGACCATCGAACAGCCACACTTGCCGCGATCACACGCGGTGAAGCATGGTTGTTAAAAACCCTTCCCAATGTGCGTAATATAAACCCGCGGGCAACTTACAGTATCTGGGCACACGCATACGGTCTTCGTGCGCTAGCATCACTCTACCGCTACCATAGTGATCCATCCAAGAGAGAGGAGTATCGTCGCCAAGCCCTCATTCAAATCAAACGCTTAGAACGCCACGAAGACGTCAACAAAGGTTGGGGCTATTATGACTTTGATCATGTCACCGCAAAACCCTCTGGCAGCATCATGAGCTTCACAACTGCGACGGCATTACTCGCCATGCATGACGCCGCCACCACTATGGCGATTGAACTGCCCGCCGTAATCGTCGAGCGCGCCGTTCAATCAATCCAGCTACAGCGTAACCCAGATTTTTCATACACCTATTCTTTCAGACATAGATGGGCTCCGCGTCGGCCTATCAATAGACCAGCAGGATCGCTCGGACGTTCACAAGCTTGCAATGCTGCTTTGAAAAAATTCGGCGATACCGAGGTCACCAACGAAGTTATTCGCACCTGGTTGCAGAGACTTTTTGACCGCCAGGGTTGGCTTGATCATGGCCGCAAACGACCAGTTCCACATGAAGCACCGGCAGCAGTATCAGGTTACTTTTACTTTTATGGCCACTACTACGCCTCAGAGTGTATTTTTTTCCTGCCTCCCAAAGAGCAAGCCAAATGGAAACAAAAGCTCTCAGATTTAATCATTTCCAAACAAGAAAAGAATGGCTGCTGGTGGGACTACCCACTCTATAACTACCATTATGCTTATGGCACTGGTTACGCCTTAGCGACCCTGTCACGTTGCAAATAATTTACAGTCTAGGACAAAAAAATTAACGGCCTGCCTGGTAAGAAAAATCAGAATCAAAAAGCATCCAATCGATATGCTTTTTTGTTAATGCCCCCATCGTTTGACATTCTGTGAATTGATCAGTGCTATGTATACGATTTAGGCCGTTTCTGAGACGAATAATATTTTCCATCGGGGCTAACTCCTCCCTCTCCATCGTTCGCAGTAACGCCTGAAGCCTGGCGCGCTCCGCCCGCGCACGACGCGCCATCTGGGTACGCTCTTCCTCGGCGTATTGAGCAATGGTCTGGCGGTTCATCTCTCGGAAGCTCATCCTTGTAACCACCTTGTTACTGTCAAAGTGATACGCCATGTAAGTCTTCGCCCTACCATGATAACTTTGCTGATCGAAGTCGATTGGCCGGACTCGGTATTGCACAGCTTCAAAGTCAGGTGTTATTTCTAACACATAATTAACCGAGCGCATATCACCGAGCAGACGAATAAAGCATCGCTCATTGAACTTCACAAACTCCTTCGCCACCCGCACTTTGTTAATTTCCGGTTTAGGCAAATACTGATTGATGAATGTGTCTCCGGGGATACCGGCAATATGCTCCTCAATCAGTGTATTGCCACGGGCAAGATAGTTAATCCTATTCGGCGACAAAATGTGTTCAAGCTCCAGACCATAAATACGGGATGCATCCGCATGCTTCACATAAAAATAATCTGAGTTATCATTATACTGATTCGTAATGCGAATTCTAAATGGCCTAGAGTTTCCAAATTCACCAAAATCAATGCGGTCAACCGTCAGGTGTTCATGGTGAGTTGAATCTCCCCCAACCTTTAAGTCGGTGTAAATTTTCGTCAACTGAGGCCGAAGCTCCATCATCACCTCATGAGGATACATCACCGTAAGCCATAGCGTCTCCCGCCCTTTGGGGTCCTCATAAGGGATAGAGCCGGTGAAACGCAACAAATCGTCATAAACCAGCGGAATACTCGAATAGCGCCCAAAATGGTAAAGGTATTGGCCCAACCAGCCTGTAGCTTCGTAATGAATCTTCTTGCGGGAAATCATTGCAGATAGCCTGACAGGCTATGAGCTAGACATCAAACTGAATTAAGAAAATCGATCTTTTAGAAGTAAGCTCATGCTATCAGCCTGAAATAAGCAGTTCATACACGTAGTAGATTGGCTTGACGCAGACCACACCCGACAACTAGTATTGCGTTCATAGCAAGTGACACGGGATGTTCCCTTTCGCTTCATCAACATCAACTATTACTAACGTGGATCTTAAGGAAATTCGTAAAATCGTCGAGCTCATGGACCAACACGAGCTGAGCTACTTCCATCTCAAGGAAGAAGGAGTCGACCTAAAAATGAAAAAAGGCGCTGATATCGTGCAAGTAGCACAAGCTGCCATGCCCGCAGCCGCATCGGCTCCTGCAGCCGCGCCAGCAGCACCAGCAGGCGGCGAAGCAGCCGCAGCAGCTCCTGCAGGCAACGCCATTACCGCCCCGATGGTTGGCACCTACTACTCAGCCTCTTCGCCTGACGCCGCCGCTTTCGTCAAAGTCGGTGATTCCATCAGTGAAGGTCAAACTATCTGCATCATTGAAGCCATGAAGGTCATGAACGAGATCAAGGCGGAAACCTCTGGCACTGTGACTGCCATCGTTGCCAAAGATGGCGAGCCAGTACAATTTGGCGACGCTCTTTTCCAAATCTCCTAAGGCTCCCATGCCGCCCGCTCCAATAGCAGCCTCTTTCCCATCTCTCTATGTTTAAGAAAGTTCTTGTCGCCAACCGTGGTGAAATCGCTCTCCGCATCATTCGCGCATGCCGCGAACTCGGAGTTGCATCAGTAGCCGTCTACTCAGAGGCCGATGTCGACTCCATGCATGTTCAACTCGCTGATGAAGCTGTATGTATTGGACCAGGGCCAAGCAAAGACAGCTACCTGAAGCCAGACCGGATCATTGCTGCTGCTGAAATTACAGGGGCTGATGCCATTCACCCTGGATACGGATTCCTCTCAGAAAACGCACGCTTTGTTGAAATTTGCGAAAGCTGCCAGATCAAATTCATCGGACCCTCCGCGGACGTAATTCGCAAAATGGGTGACAAAAACACAGCTCGCGCTACCGCCGTAGGAAATGGCGTGCCTGTGACACCCGGCTCAGATGGAATGCTTGATTCTGCAGAGCACGGACTGCAGCTAGCCACGGATATCGGCTTCCCAGTAATGATCAAAGCAACCGCTGGCGGCGGTGGCCGTGGCATGCGCCCCTGTTTTGAAGAGGCTGAGTTTATTGAAATGTATAACCAAGCCAGCCAAGAAGCGATCGCCTGCTTCGGCAACGGAGATTGTTACTTGGAAAAGCTCGTTCTCAAGCCGCATCACATCGAAATTCAAGTCATCGGTGACACCCATGGCAACTTCGTTCAACTTGGTGAGCGTGACTGCTCCATGCAGCGCCGTAACCAGAAAATCATTGAGGAATGTCCCTCACCACTCATCTCCGAGGAACTTCGCCAGCAAATGGCTGAGGCATCAGTAAAGCTCATCACTGCCATCGGCTACGAAAATGCCGGAACCATCGAATACCTCGTCGACGAAAAAGCCGAGAACTTCTACTTCATGGAAATGAACACTCGAATTCAGGTAGAGCACCCAGTCACCGAGGAGGTCATGGGATGCGAGCTCATCAAAGAGCAAATTCGTGTTGCGGCTAATGAGCCCCTCTCGCACCACGTGCTTAATACCAACCCGCGCGGCCACTCGATCGAATGCCGCATCAATGCCGAAGATCCATACAACAACTTCGCGCCAAGCCCCGGCACCATCACGCTGTGGTATACTCCAGGTGGCAAAGGTGTCCGGATTGATACCCACGTCTACTCTGGCTACAGCGTACCGCCGCATTACGACTCAATGATTGCCAAGCTCATTGTCACCGCATCGACTCGTAATATCGCGATCCAGCGCATGAAACGTGCGCTCTCAGAATTTAAAATCGAGGGCATCAAGACTACGATTCCATTCCAGCAAGAAATCATGAACCACCCCGATTTCGTCAATGGCCACTACGGCATTGAGTGGGTTGGGGATTACATTAAGGAAACGCAATCTTAAGACGAAGCTCCGTCCTTACAGACTCAACATGAATTAGCTAGGACCATACTCCTAGATCCAGAAGTTGACGCTCTGCCTGCGGCTCCCAGCCGCGGTTTGCGATCGGCGATGCCGGCGAAGGATGTAGAATTTTGCCGACTTTAAACTGCTTATCAGGAAAGTATTCCTTCGCTGTTTCGATCAATTTTTTCTCCGCATAGGCACCAACACCTATCAGCCACTCTGGCTCTAGCGCTCCGATCGCTGATGCAAGATGCGCCCGACAAGCTTTTTCCACTGGCACCATCTCTGCAACTGGCAGTTTATCGGGCGTAATATTCTTGCCCGTCTCACCCATCCAAACCAGTGGACAATAATTAGCAACAAAGTGGTCTTGGAAAAAATCAGTAGCATTGGGGAACTTATCGGCAAACAAACCCCACAGGCGTCGTCCACTGACTTCCGATCTGTTACACTCAAAGCCCTCCACAGGACGCTTAGGGTGCTCGTTTTCAGGCTTATCCACAGGGCCTGATATGCCCATCCAATCGCGCACCGAGGGAATCTCCCCAAATGGAACACCCGTTTGTGCCATACCCCATGGCCCCGGATTCATTCCCAGCATGATGACCTTTTTATGACCTTCGCCATATCTTGTTAAATACTCGCAGTGCCGATCCCAAGCATACTCGGTGGGCAAATAGACATGACTGACTGGGTCCTCGAAAGTCAAAGGCTTCAATGCATGTATCAGCTCTGAAGCTGCATCAACCAACCATTCACTGCTGGTTTTATTGCCAGTCATATTACTAGTTTGGCTACTAGTCTGATTATGCTCTTCAGAGGCATTGGCACCGGAATTAGACATGCCCCGATCACAACACTGAATCTCTGAAATTTCAAACTTCAAACTTCAAGTTCATGCACTATAGTGCCGCCCACTTGATGCCTTTCAACATTACCATTCCTGAAATTCCAATAAGCGCGGATTCGATTTTCATCTACGGCTACTTCCTTTGTGTAGCCATGCTAGCAATGGTTTTTCCCCTTAGCCGATATGCTCGTCATAAAAAGCCTAGTATCAACACACATCGTAAAGGCCTCGTCAGCACCAACGCGCTCAACATCTTCGACCTGCTTGGCCTCGCCATCTTCTTCTGCATCTACGCTGTATTTTTATTAGACTACTTGACCCCAGCAGAGGTCGATGAAAAAGGAAATCCAGTACAAGTTCATATCACGCCCATCATCCTTGCTATAGGCATCATCGTGCAACTAGTTCCCCCAATGCTTGTTGCCGTCATGATCAGGGCGAGAGGCGTCCGCATCAGAGATTTTTTAGGTTTAGATTGGAAACATGCGCGCTACCTCTGGGTGATCACACCAGGTGGTGTCATTCTGGCATACATGTTTCTCTTTTTCATTGAATACCATGGCTACAGCGGCTGGTTGGAAGAACAATTCGGCAGCGACGCTAAATTGCAAGAGACAGTCAAAACCTACCAGGAAGCCAATGCCATTACCGTGCGTATCATGATCGCAATCAGCGCCATCCTCATTGCTCCCGTTGCAGAGGAAATTGTGTTCCGAGGATACATCTACACCACCACTAAACGCTTTTCAGGTCGACTCTTCGCCACACTCCTATCCTCCCTGCTTTTTGGCATCGTACACTTTAATATCACCGCACTCATCCCACTCATCTTTTTGGCAATCGTACTTGCACTTGCTTACGAGCTAAGCGGATCTTTGTGGGCACCTATTTCGATCCACGCTCTTTTTAATGCTAGCCAGATTCTTTTCCAAGAGCTGAAATTTCACTAGCTTTCTTGCACACCCCGCCGTCATTGTC
>ENA-UZWU01013484-UZWU01013484.1-metagenome-genome-assembly--contig:-Day-4--1m-contig-13484_pt1 | contig 15081 bp, 12 predicted proteins | sample MGYA00260345_ERZ794905 | MGnify/ENA metagenome assembly ERZ794905
GGGTGAAATCCATAAATTGAAGAAGACGCGTCTGCGTAGTGTTCATTAACCGCCTTAGTAACTGCATATGGAGAGAGCGGTTTACCTTCATTCCCTTCCACTTTGGGAAGTGCCGGATGATTTCCATACGTAGAAGATGAAGCAGCATAAACAAACTTTTTTAAGGTCTTAATATCCTTAGCTGCAACCAGCATATTAAGGAAACCTCCAATATTCACGTCATTGGTTTGGGATGGATTCTCTATCGACCGAGGGACAGAACCAAGCGCTGCTTGGTGTGAAATATATTCAATTCCATCTACAGCAGCTCTGCATGTATCTAAATCTCGGATATCACCCTCTACAAATTCGAATCTTGGATTTGGAACAAACTCCTCTATGTTGCTTTTATAGCCATTTGATAGATTATCCAACACCCTTACTAATGCTGCCCCATTTTCAAGCAAATGAGCAACAATGTTACTTCCAATAAATCCAGCACCTCCAGTAACTAAGAATTTTGCACCTTGAACATCCTCATACACCTTCATAAGTTTTACAGTCTTGCGTCAATTTTATTAACTTCGAAGAACGACTTGGTATCAAATACGACTGCGTTCTTATATTTTAGCTTGTCTATATCTAGGATTGAGAATTCGGTGTGAGAAACTGTCAAAATTATTGCAGCATAATCGTCTCTAAGATTTTCTACCAAATCAATACCGTACTCATGCTTCACTTCGGCGTGATTTGCCCATGGATCATATACGTCTACGTTCACTCCAAAATCTGAAAGTTCTGTATAAACATCAATGGCTTTTGAATTCCGAATATCAGGACAGTTTTCCTTGAAGGTAATACCCAACATAAGCACTTTACTATTTTTTATCGTCTGGCCTTTTTCAATCATCAGTTTTACCACCTTTTTAGCCACATGTGCTCCCATAGCATCATTAATTCGGCGTCCAGACAGTATAACTTGAGGGTTATAACCTACTTCTTCTGCTTTATACGTTAAATAATAAGGGTCAACACCAATACAATGACCACCTACCAAACCTGGTCTGAAAGGTAAAAAATTCCATTTCGTACCTGCGGCTTCTAATACTGATAAAGTATCAATATCCAATTTTTCAAATATTAACGACAATTCGTTGACAAAGGCAATATTTAAATCTCTTTGGCAATTTTCTATAACCTTAGCAGCCTCTGCCACTTTTATACTAGCCGCTTTATACGTTCCTGCTACTATGATTGACTTATACAGTTCGTCCACCGTATTTGCCACCTCTGGAGTAGAGCCACTCGTCACCTTCATTATTTTGGTGACGGTATGCACCTTATCTCCTGGGTTTATTCGCTCAGGAGAGTATCCACAATAGAAATCTATATTATATTTCAATCCACTGATAGTCTCTAAAATGGGCACACAAACCTCCTCTGTACATCCAGGGAAAACAGTAGATTCATAAATCACGACATCTCCTTTTTTCAGTACTTTACCTATAGTGGCACTAGCCTTTTCAAGTGATGTGAGGTCTGGTCTTTTATTCTTATCAATAGGAGTAGGAACCGTGACGATGTAAACATTGCAACATGAAATATCTTCTACTTTTGAAGAGAAAGACAACATCCCTGCTGACTTTAAATTTTCTTCATCTACTTCTAGAGTAGAATCTTCACCTCTTTCTAACTCTGCTATTCTACTTTCATTTATATCGAATCCTATGGTTTCAAAGTGCTTACCAAACTCTGCAGCCAATGGTAAACCAACATACCCTAAACCTATTATGCCGATGGAAAAATCTTCTTTGTTCTTCATGGAATAAATGAGCTACAAATATCGACACATTCGACCGAATACGTCTGTTATCCTCAGAGTTTGTTCCACATCTTATTACAGTTAAATTTTCTTGAGAACTTGAAAAGGAAGTTCTACCTTAATACTTTGACCTAAAGTATCAAAACTGACCAAAAAATATTCCTCCTTGTTCCTACGATGAATATCTACATATTCACCAGCGAGTGGCCCCTCGGACACTTCCACTCTATCCCCTACTTCAAAATCTTCAGGTGTATTGATTGTTTCTAAAGAGTATCCAGAAGTTAAGATAGTTTTTGTAATCTCAATCTCCTTCTGTGGAATTATTGCATCTTCATTATTGTAGCGTACATATGCTACAACTCCAGGAACTTCCAATACTTTATCTCGCTGGGGATCTGTAGGTTTCACGAACAAATAACCATTGAACAATGGAAATTCAACCCATTTTTTTCGATCACTCCATTGCTGTATTTTTTTGTATAGTGGTAGGTAATGGGTGATACCCAATTGGCTGAGTCTAAGAGCTACTTTTTTCTCTTGTCTACTTGCTATGTAGACCACTTTCCATTTTATTTCCTCTTGCATATTCATAAAAAAGTCCGTTCAAGAATATTGAACGGACTAAGATTCTTCTTTTGTATAGATTATTTCACTCCGTGCATTAGTTTTTTAAGAACAGGAGTCATCAACATTAGTAGAACGCCAGCACCTATTGGAATAAGTGTGAAAATCATAAAGAAATAGCTCATGCTATGGCTCGCAACAATCTGATCTATTTGGCCACCGATAGCACCTGCAGCCTTGTTTCCAAGGCCTACAGCTATATACCAAAGACCAAACATCATACCTATAACTTTAGCTGGCACCAGCTTTGAGACGTACGATAAACCTACTGGAGAAAGACTAAGCTCTCCGAGTGTATGAAGCAAATAAGCTAAGATTAACCAGATAATGCTTACTGATGCGGTCTGAGCACCTTGAGGAATTCCTGCTGAACCATAAGCTAATACGCCAAATCCAAGTCCTAGCAATACCAATCCTAAACCAAATTTAACAGGTGCTGGAGGATTAAATCTGCTCTCCCATATTTTAGAAATAAGAGGTGCAAAAGCAATGATGAAAAAAGAGTTTAAAATACCAAACCAAGAAGCAGGTATCTCAGGATTTTCTGAATCCCATTGGTTCAACAACATCCAAACAACAATGACCCATATAATCGCAAAAGATATACCTAAAAACAGATTGGATAGTTTGTACTTACTGAATGTGATTTTAAATAATTGGAACAACACATAAGTGATGATAATCAGAGGTACTATAGTCAATAAAGTATTGGCAATTCTAAACGTATTTGCCGCAGCTCCTTCTAACACGCGATTAGTATAATCCTTCGCAAAAATGGTCATAGACCCTCCAGCTTGTTCGAAACAAGCCCAAAAGAAAATCGTAAATATCGCAAGGATTCCTACTACAATGTATCTATCTCGCTGCACTTTGGGAGTAACGAGTTCATCTTCCAATTCTATTAAATCTTCAGTACTAGCAATCGCATCAGACAAATCTGCCTCTGCTGCTTTCTTAGGTCCTAAACCAATCTTACCAAAAATGCCTTGGGCAAACCAAAACTGCAACATCCCAAAGAACATAAAAATACCAGCAAGACCAAATCCCCAATGCCATCCTTGTGTTTCGCCAACATATCCACAAAGCATAATACCTAAAAATGCTCCTGCATTTACACCCATATAAAAGATTGTGAATGCCCCGTCTTTTTTGTCCTGAGCATTTTTATAAACACCGTTGATTATTGAAGTAATATTAGGTTTAAATAGCCCATTTCCAGCTACAAGCAACCCTATACCAGCATATAGCCCCCAAGGAGTATCCAATGCCATAGAAGCATGGCCTAATGTCATTATTAAGGCCCCAAGTGCTACTGCCCAGCGATATCCGAGAAGTTTATCTGCAAGTAATCCTCCTATTATTGGAGTGAAATATACCAACATTGTATATGTACCATAAAGTCCAAGTGCTTCTTCTCTACTCCAAGCCCATCCTCCGTCAATTAGACTAGAAGTTAGAAATAAAACTAGTAAAGCCCGCATTCCATAGTATGAAAAACGCTCCCACATCTCTGTAAAAAACAAGATAAATAAGCCACTTGGGTGACCCATTAAGAGCTTTCGGTTCATTTCAGAACCTTCGAATCTGATATTTGGTGTAGTCATATTAGTTATTCTGATTGTGTTGCGTCTGCTAGTTCAAATCCTTCAGTCTCATCAAAGCTCTGTCCTTCCTTATCTTCTACTCCGTGTGTCAAAGGTTCTAACTTATTTCTCAGTGCGAGCATTATGAATCCAAACACAACGCAGAATATAGCTATTCCAGTGAATATTTTAAACTCTCCGAGACTCTCTGACCACTCTCCTAGAAGTCCTGCGAGCTTACTTCCAAACCCAGTGACTGCGAAGTACACTCCCATCATAATGGATGCATACTTTACGGGTGCTAATTTGGTAATGTAAGATAGTGCTACCGGCGATAAGCATAATTCCCCTATAGTGTGAAATAAATAAGCTAGTACTAACCAGTACATAGCAGATGAGCCAGTTGCTTCGTATCGCATTGTAGCTCCAGTCATAAAGAAGAATCCAGCTCCCATTATGATTAGACCTACTATCATCTTAAATAATGAAGATGATACTTTCCCTTTCAGTTTTCTATTCGCCCAAAACAAAGCAATAGATGTACCGAAAAATATAATAAACATGGCATTAATAGACTGAAATACAGAAGCAGGAATCTCAAAGCCCATTAGCATACGATCTGTTTTATCTGCGGTATAAATATTCATCAATCCCCCAGCTTGCTCAAACGCACCCCAGAAAACAACGACTAGTAAAAATGAAAGTAACAAAACAGAAACTCTATCTTTTTCCACTTTTGTCAGTGGTCTTTTAGCTGCTTCTCTTTCTTCCTCACTTTTCGAACTACCAATAAAATTACCTACATGCTGAAGGTGTTTTTGACCCCATAGATACACAACCATTCCAAGCAACATTCCGATGCCTGCTAATCCAAATCCATAGTGCCATCCGTGAACCTCTCCCACATATCCTACAACAAGGCTAGATAAAAATGCACCAAGATTGATACCAATATAAAATATTGTAAATCCTTTATCTCTACGAATATCTCCTTGGTTATAGAGGCCTCCGACCATTGTAGAAATATTTGGCTTCAACATTCCAACTCCAAGTACAATGAGAACAAGTCCTGAATAAAACGCCCACATCTCTTCGACCGCTAGAATACCGTGGCCTGCTACCAGCAAAATACAGCCTACTAATACAGACTTACGTTGACCTAAAATTTTATCTGCGATAATTCCTCCAGGAATTGACATCACATACACCATCATAGTATACCAACCATATAATGCCAAAGCATCTCCATTAGTCCATCCTAGACCCGGATTTTTATCTGCAACTTCTGTAACCAGATAGAGCACAAGAATAGCTCTCATTCCATAGTAGGAAAAACGCTCCCACATCTCTGTAAAGAACAAAACAAAGAGACCGATCGGATGACCGAACAACTCTTTTTGATTAGTTGGTGTATTTGACATTTGTTAAAGTATAATTGAGGGTAAAAATAATTTTAATAATCGGATTACAAATTCTCAAGTATGAATTCCGTCATCTTGGTATACAAATGAAGTCTCGTCGCACCACCATAAATACCGTGATTTCTATTTGGATAGAATTCTGAGTCAAACGGAATATTGTTCTTGATCATCTCATTTACCATCATTACACTATTTTGAAAATGAACGTTATCATCACCAGTACCGTGCACTATCAAATATTTACCTTTTATGTCTTTTACAAAATTAATAGGTGAATTATCATCGTAACCATAACCATTGTTCTGAGGTAGTGCCATATATCGCTCGGTATAAATATTGTCATAGTATCTCCAATTCGTTACGGGAGCCACAGCAATTGCAATTTTAAATATATCATTTCCCTTCGCCAGGCCTAAGCTGCTCATATATCCACCATAACTCCATCCCCATATACCTACTCTGGCTTCGTCAATATATGTCAATTTAGATAAGGATTTAGCCGCAGCTATTTGATCTTCAGTCTCATACTTTCCAAGCTGCTTATAGGTCATTTTTTTAAATTTAGCTCCGCGAGCACCCGTCCCTCTATTGTCCACAGACGCAATGATAATATTGTGCTTATTAGCTAGCATTTGGTGCCAGAAATAGTTGCTGTACCCAAAGCTATTTTTCACTGTCTGCGAACCTGGACCACCATATACATACATCAAAAGCGGATACTTTTTACTTTTATCAAAATCAGCAGGCTTAATCATCCAATAATTCAAGGATTCTCCATTGACTTCTAACTTGTCAAAAGACATGTCACTTTGAATAAACTCACTGTTTCGCTCTACAAAATCTTCATTATCCTCTACAACTCTTACTTCATTCCAATCATTGTCTCTAATAACGTATTTATGCGGCTGTCCAACAGCAGTAAAATTATGTAGGGAAAGTGAAAAGTCCTTACTAAACTGTGCACTATGCCATCCCGCTTCCGTAGTCAAGCGTGTTTTCTTTTTTCCTAGAAAATCAATTTTATAAATATGTCTCTCTGTGGGTGTTACTTCACTAGAAGTGAAATAAATCATTTGATTCTGTTCGTCGACACCTAACACTTTATCGATATCCCATTTGCCATTTGTGATTTGGTGTATCTGCGGTCCATCTACTTTGTGAAAGTATAAATGCTTATAACCATCTTTTTCACTGCTCAGAATCATATGCTCCTTATCCATCAAGAAATATACGTCATCGGTCACCTCCACATACGCTTCATCCTTTTCTTCCACCGAAAGTTCGACAGCACTGCCATTTACAAGTAAGAGCTCCCACTGGTTTTGTAGTCTATTTAATCGTTGTACAGACAGTATACTTGGATCTTGTGTCCACTTTAGTCTTGGTAAATATTGGTCATTTTCAGCACCTAATTCGATTTCCTTGCGCTTACCTTTCATGTCCGTGACAAACACCTGAACAACGCTATTGTCTTCACCTGCTTTTGGATATTTGAATTTGTAATAATCTGGGTACAACTCCCCATATACAGTCATTTTCCATTGCTTTACTGCTGATTCATCAAACATGTAAAAAGCGATTTTCGTACCATCAGCATTCCATTCAAAACCACGACTCATTGCAAACTCTTCCTCATATACCCAGTCTACTGCACCATTGATGATTTTGTTGTTTTCTCCATCTTTGGTCACTTGCTTAGTTTTACCACTTGCTATATCCCCGATATACAGATTATTCCCTTTTACAAAAGCGACCTTATTCCCACTCGGATTCATTGTTGGATATCTGACATAGTCTTCATCATAGCTATATACTAGTTTATTGCTATTGAGATCATAAATCAAAAACTTTCCAGCAGATGAATTTCTGTAAATCTGCCGTGAAGAATAGTTTATAAGTATCTTACTTTGATCTAAGCTAAAAGTATAACTACTAAAAGTAGCTCCTCCTTTAAACACAATACTTGCATTGAACAGTTCATTGGTCCTCTCTCCCGTAGTGAAGCTATAAACGTTTAGAATAGAACTGCCAGAAGCATCTTGTTCCAGCACGCAGTAGCTTTTTCCATCATTCATATTTACAAAACCGCTCACTGTTTTCGGATAGAAAGTACCGCTAGACCAGATGTCGGTTAGCTCGATGTTTCTTCTCTGACTGTAAGTAAAAAGTGTACAGCTAGCCAATAGGATAAAAAGTATATTTCTCATTCTTGGGATAAATTTGCTTCAATAATAATTGATTTCTAAAATGGATTGGATAGATAAGCTCAAAAAAACAATATCTGAAGATATTTGGCATACAGACTCAGCTCTTTTAGAATCTTTTGCTAGTGACCAAACGGAGGACCTCGTATACATGCCACATCTTGTGGCTAAACCTCTCAATACTGAGCAGATTTCTCTTATACTCAAATTCTGCACAAAGCATAAAATACCAGTTACTCCAAGAGGTGCTGGCACAGGCCTGAGTGGAGGAAGTCTCCCAACACTTGGAGGAGTTTCGTTGTCTCTCGAAAACTTCAACCAAGTTATTGAAATAGACGAAGATAATCTCCAAGCTACAGTGGAAGCAGGAGTAATCAATGAGACTTTTCAGCAAGCGGTTAAAGAAAAAGGATTGTTCTACCCGCCAGATCCTGCAAGTAAAGGAAGCTGCATGCTTGGCGGAAATATAGCTCATAGCAGTGGAGGGCCAAAAGCTCTAAAATACGGCACTACACGAGATTATGTACTAAACCTGGAAGTAGTGCTTCCTACCGGAGAAATCATATGGACAGGTGCAGACACTTTGAAATACAGCACTGGTTACAATCTTACTCATCTGATGATAGGAAGTGAAGGTACATTAGGGGTTGTTACTAAAATTGTATTTCGACTATTACCATTGCCAAAGCACGACCTTTTACTCCTAGCAAAGTTTGACACCTTGGAAAACGCTTGTAAGTCAGTTCCTCAGATTTTCACAAAAGGGATAAGCCCGAGTGCTATAGAGTTGATGGAACGAAATGCGATAGAATTTGTACAAAAACATGGGATAGAAACAAATAAAGCATTGGCAAGTCAGATGCTCACTGATGAAGCTACCAAAGCATATCTTCTTATTGAAGTAGATGGAAATGACCTCGAGGCTATGATGGATGATTGTGCCGGAATAAATGAAATTTTGGAAAATAATAACTGTTCAGAAGCACAGTTTGCAGATACTGCTGATCAGAAAGAAAGACTTTGGAGTATCAGAAGAAGTATAGGTGAGATGGTTAAATTTCATAGTATCTACAAAGAAGAGGATACCGTAGTCAAAAGAGCGAATCTTCCTCAACTATTGCACGGCGTGAAAAGCATTGGTTCTCGATACGGTTTTGAATCCGTGTGCTATGGACACGCAGGAGATGGTAACTTGCATATCAACATCATCAAAGGAGAAATGATTGATGTAAACTGGAATGGACCACATCTGGAGGAAGGTATCCGAGAAATTTTCAGGCTTTGTAAAAAACTTGGTGGCACCATAAGCGGTGAACACGGCATAGGTCTCGTGCAGAAAAAATATATGAATGAAGTACTAGACCCCATTCATTTTAGCTTGATGAAAGGAATCAAAAACACTTTTGATCCTGCAGGAATAATGAATCCTGGAAAGATCTGGGAGGAATAATTATCTAGGGTCGGAAATACGTCCCATAAACAACATTTCTCCGTGAGTTTTCTCTAAGATCACAAAAATATACGGAGAGTTGAAGTCTAATCGAGGCGTTAACGAGATAGTAACAACTCCGGCAACAGTAACCGCTGCACCTTCAGTTACTTTTTCGTCAATATTGATATACGTTTTGTGTACTACTCTTGAAATGGCCAAGTCTTATTTTTGGATTCTAAGTATCTTTCAAATATGAATAAACCTTGGTCTCTTTTCTTACTACTCCTTTGGATAGCAAGTTGCACCGAGGACAGAACCACTATTTCTGTCCCATCACCAAGCTACAATCAAGCCTACAACTACTTTCCAAGTTAAGATGGATATGAATGGACCTACAATGTTATCATAGAGGATGGTCAAGGTACCACTCTATCAGAATCTACAGAAACAAGAATCTACAAAGCCGCTACAAATAGTATCGTATCGTCAGTCAATGGCAGTCTGATTGGCACTTCCAATTGGTACAACTCGGGATCTAGGTTGCTATGTTGTAATGGAAGCGTACTCCTAGATTACACGGAACTGGACTGTGCAGAGGACTCTACACTTATTCGTGAGGAAACCACTGTAAACAATAAAACATTCATTCAAACCTATCAACACTTCTACACTGAGCAAATGGGCTTAGAGGGCTATGAAAACACAAAGAGTATCAAGAACTTTCAGCATAACACTTTTAAAGATGGCAGTCAGCTGTTGATTGATCGACATTTCGGTTTTGGGATAGGGCTACTGTATGAAAAACAGACTTCAATAAATGTACAAGGTGAAGTAAATAGAGTTGAGACAAAACAACTAAAGAGTCATCAGTTTTAGTGAAGAGATGATAACTTTGCTCAATACATGAGCAACCCATTCTTTCAAGACTACAACACACCTTTTGGGACTATCCCATATAGCGTTATAAAAAACGACCACTACGTACCTGCGGTAAATAAAGGCATAGAAGAAACTAAAGCAGAAATAAATGCCATAGTGAACAACACTGATGCTCCTACCTTTGAGAATACTTTAGAAGCATTAGAAAATAGCGGAGAAACACTGACCAAAGTAACTTCTGCATTCTTTAATCTCAACTCAGCAGAAACAAACGAGCAGATGCAGGCTATTGCTCAAGAAATAAGTCCATTACTAACGGCTCACGGAAATGAAATAGCTATGAATGCAGACTTGTTTTCCCGAGTAAAGACAGTTTACGAAGGTGATCAAAGTCACTTAACAATCGAGCAGAAAACACTACTCGAAAAAAGTTATAAAGGGTTTGCTAGAAATGGAGCTAATCTGCCAGAGGCAGACAAGCCTAAGCTAAAGGAAATAGACACACAACTAGCCAAGCTATCTCTAAAATTTGGAGAAAATGTACTCAAAGAAAGCAATGCTTTTCAAATGCATCTAACGGGAGAAGCAGATGTGGATGGATTACCTGAAGGAATCAAAGAGGCTGCCGCAGGAATGGCAAAAGCCAAAGATCTTGATGGGTGGTTATTTACTCTAGACTATCCGAGTTATATCCCATTTATGACCTATAGCTCAAGTAGAGACTTACGTCAAAAGATGCATCGAGCATTCGGAAGTAAAGGTTTTCAGGATAATGAGAATAACAATGAGGATATCATAAAGCAATTGGTGAAACTGAGAGCTGAACGTGCAGCACTATTGGGATATGACAACCACGCACATTATGTTTTGGAAGAGCGAATGGCAAAATCTCCGGAAAATGTGATGGATTTTCTCTCCAACATACAAGAGAAAGCTCTACCATTTGCTGAGAAAGAATTTAAGGAACTGGAAGAGTATGCGACGTCACTCGATGGAATTGACAAGTTGCAAAAGTGGGACTCAAACTTTTATGCTGAGAAACTGAAAAAAGAAAAATACGCTATAGACAATGAGTTGCTTCGCCCCTATTTCCAATTAGAAAAAGTAGAGGAGGGTGTATTTAAGGCTGCTGAAAAGCTATTTGGCATCACCTTCCAGCAACGAACAGATATAGACACCTACCACGAAGATGTAGTCACATACGAAGTACAAGATGAAAATGGAGATCATCTCGCAATATTCTATGCAGACTATTTCCCAAGAGCCGGTAAAAGACAAGGTGCTTGGATGACCAGTTTTAGCTCTCAAAAATTGGTAAACGGAATAGATCAACGTCCACACATAAGCATCGTTTGCAACTTTACCAAGCCATCAAAAAGTAAACCATCTCTACTGACTTTTAATGAAGTAACGACATTGTTTCACGAGTTTGGTCATGCACTACACGGTATGCTCGCCAAGGGTATCTATGCTAGTCTCAGTGGGACGAGCGTGTATTGGGACTTTGTAGAGTTGCCTAGCCAACTGATGGAAAACTGGTGCTACGAAAAGGAATGTTTAGATCTATTTGCTAAGCACTACGAGACAGACGAATCTATTCCCCTAGATTATATAGAAAAGATTAAAAAATCTTTGAATTTTATGGCTGGAATGGGAACCATTCGTCAAATTGGGTTAGGCAAAATAGATATGAATTACCATTCTATCGATTCAGATTCAAATGCCTTAAAAAATAGCGTAAAAGAGATTGAAAGTGATGCTCTAAGTGGTCTAAACTTTTATCCACCAGTGAAGGAAACAATTACAAGCACATCATTTTCACATATATTCCATGGCGGGTATAGCAGTGGATACTATAGCTATAAGTGGGCCGAAGTGCTGGATGCCGACGCTTTTGAAGCATTCAAAGAAAATGGAGTTTTCGATAAAAATACAGCAAAACGGTTTCAAGAAAATATACTCTCTGCAGGAGGCAGTGAGCATCCTTCTGTACTTTACAAGCGTTTTAGAGGTAGAGATGCTAAGCCTGATGCATTACTGAAGAGAGCTGGGTTGATTTAAAAAATTACTTGACCAAAAGCTATGAAATACACTCTTATATCTGTAGGCTCACGAGGAGACATGGAACCCTTCCTAGCTATAGCAGTGATGCTCAAAGAAAATGGCAAAGGAAGTATGTAAGGTGATAAAACTTAAACTCCCTTTCAAACTAAAAACGCAATCCGTTTTCGAAGACCTCTTTTAGCACTCTCAGCAAGACTTTCTATTTTTAATGCTCTCTTTACCTCAGCAATATCTCGTAATCCTGCGTGATATCTCAACCAATAGACCCGAGATAAAGTAAAATCTTTTTGAACCCGAGTTTTCAAAACAATGGAATCTCCAGTTTTTACTTTACCAGATTGCAGCACTCGTACGTATACTCCACAGTGTGGTTGATTGATGAAGACTTTTAGCACCTTCTGTGTATCAAACCGTATTCCTAGCTTATAACAAGGTTCTCGAAACTCAGAAACTTCAATAATCGCCTCTCCTACTTCGTATATATCCCCAACGAATATGTTCCGTTCATCCAAACCTTCTACGGTTAGGTTTTCACCAAACATTCCCATACTCCAGTTAGATTCTATATACATATCCTTCCACAGATCATAAATATCATGGGTAAATAAATAGCAAGCTTTGTCTACCCCACCGTGATACTTCTTATCGACTACAACATCTCCAACCACATATTCAGATTCCAATATAATCTCATCAACAGGTTTTTTAAAGATCCCTGTCTTTTCTTTTTTCCCTTTCCAGAGAACTTCTTTAGCTTCTGATATATTGGTAGATACAATCTGCATTTATTCTTTACAAAGTTAAACTATATTGCTTTTGTAATGTTTCATCTATTTCTAAATGGTCACTCTTGTTTCTCCATAAATTAAAGTTGATTTGCACCTTTCTTTGAGACCTCTATTTACCATAGCACGAGCTGTTGCCTTTTTTTTACTGTATGTATGTACTGTAATAGTGTATGCTCAAAAACCAACGCCAAGTATCCACGTCAGCTCTACTAGTGCAGAGATCAAAATAGACGGCATACTATCTGAAAAAAGCTGGGAAGCATGTGAGATAGTATCCGATTTTTATCAAAGTGTTCCATTTGATACCGGATATGCTAACTCTAAGACAGAGGTCCGGATGATGTATGATGATAAGTATTTATACCTATCTGCCATATGTTATGACGACGTTAAAAAACCATATATTATACAATCGCTGCGAAGGGATTTCGAATATGAAGTAAGTGATGCTTTCGGTTTGTACATAGACCCTTATGATGATTTGATGAATGGATTTCATTTTGCGGTCAATCCGTAAGGGGTACAACGTGAAGGCCTTATACAGGTTGGCGGCCGCGGAGGAGTAACTACTGAATGGGATATCCTTTGGTATTCAGAAGTGAAAAACTATGAGGATAAATGGGTATTGGAAATGGCTATTCCTTTTACTTCACTTCGATTTAAAAATGGAGAAAAGAAATGGCGAGTGAATTTTTCAAGAAACGATCTCAAACGAAATGAAGGTTCATCTTGGGCGGCAATTCTTCGGAATTTCAATATTGCTTCACTATCATTCTGTGGTAACTTGATCTGGGACAAACCATTTGTAAGTAAGAAAAAAAGTATCGCTATCATTCCTTACGTCACTGGTGGCCTGCAAAAAGCTTATGAACCTACCGAAACACCAAACGAATATACTTCTGGTATCGGTGGTGATGCGAGAATTGGAGTTACCAACTCTCTACAGCTTGACTTGACGGTAAATCCTGATTTCTCACAGGTGGAAGTAGATAGACAAGTTACCAACCTATCTCGATTTAGTTTGTTTTTCCCTGAAAGAAGGAATTTCTTCATTGAAAATAGTGACCTATTCTCTGACTTTGGATTTCGTCAAATTCGTCCATTTTTCTCTAGAAAAATAGGTTTGAATCAAGGGCAAATAGTTCCCATACTCGCAGGTGCTCGACTGAGTGGTAAGGTGGGAAAATACTGGCGTATAGGTGCAATGAATATGCACACACGAGAAACAGACAACGCCCCACAACAAAACTATTCGGTAGCTGCAGTACAGCGTAATGTCCTCAAAAACAGTACTATTGGAGTCATCGCAGTCAACCGACAGGGTTTTGATAGCAGCGGTTTGATTTCCAAGGATCACAACCGTGTGATTGGTTCAGATTTCAACTTCAATACCATTGACAGAAAATGGTCCGGTAAAGCCCTTTATCATTATGCCATCACACCAGATGTGTCAGATGACAACTTTGCACATGCTACCTTCTTGGCCTATAGCACTCCCAACTACTTCATCATGTGGAATCACGAGTATGTGGGGAGGAACCATTTGGCGGATGTAGGTTTTGTGCCTCGTATAGAACGTTTTGATCCAGAAGCCAATATCGTTAGAAAACAAGCCTATTGGAGACTAGAACCTATGTTTGCCTATACTCACTTTCCTGAAAAAGCAAATTCTAAATACATCTCTCAGAGGTTTGAAGCTTATGTGGATAGGTATACCGATGCTGATTACGAGCTTACCGATAATCAAAATCGATTTCGCTACATACTTACCTTGAAAAACACCAATCAAATAGCATTACTTGCGAACGATTGGTATACGAGACTATTCTTCGACCGCGATGTCACATTTACGAATGATACCAATGCGATAACCCCTGCAGGTGGATATCATTATCAAAATATACGACTAACTTATCTCACCGACCAACGTAAACCACTTGCCGGAGAATTATCTGTATTTTCAGGAGAGTACTACAATGGAAGACGTAGTAATGCAAACTTGTCCATCAATTACCGATGGCAACCTTATGGAAGATTTGGACTATACGTAAATCAAAACAGTTTCGATATACCTGGCCTAGCACAAAACAAACTACTTACTCTCATCGGCTCAGAAATTGAGCTTTCCTTTACGAAGAGTATCTTCTTTTCTACCTTTATGCAGTACAATACTCAGATTGATAATTTTAACATAAATAGCAGACTGCAGTGGAGATTTAAGCCTATGAGTGACCTGTTCATCGTGTACTCTGACAATTACAACACTACAGAGTTGAGTCCTA
>ENA-UZWU01003893-UZWU01003893.1-metagenome-genome-assembly--contig:-Day-4--1m-contig-3893_pt1 | contig 15080 bp, 23 predicted proteins | sample MGYA00260345_ERZ794905 | MGnify/ENA metagenome assembly ERZ794905
TATCCATAGTTTGCCTTTCTAATTGCCTATGTGTTATTATACGAAATTTTTATCGAGTTGTCAACCGCTTAAGATTGTTTGCCGCCGCCCGCAAAAACATCATCTTGTCTTACTACGATTGTAGTTGCTCCACAGACTCGTAAGTCTTTCATACGATGTACAGGATTATTGTAAACAAAGACGCTATCAGATCCTTCAGCTGTTGCTGGGTTACAATGAGGAGATAGAGGACACAAACCGTCTGGTGCTGCCGGATCACCATGTTCAATCACAGGTATGTTGTTTATGTAAACAGTTCTAGGATTAGCAGGAATTAAATTACCACCACCGTGTGTATTGACATCGTCCTTGACAGCCCATAGCTGTGCCATTAAAACCCACCTCTTGTTGCATCAAAGTCTCTAAACATATCATCTAATATTTCATTAAACCTTTGCAAAGACTGCGATTCTACATTATTACCTACAAAATCTTCTTCTAGTATTTGTCCCTGTTTGATATAAAGTAGGTATAGAATTGCTGTGCCTATATATCCGTATGGTTGTATGGTTCTAATACCTGGACCACTTGGATGATCGCCTAGTTCTTTTAATCTTGTTATATCATTTTTTATTTGTGTAGTATTTTCTGCAATAGTTGTGCTGTTAGTTGCAATAGTTTCCATTGCTGTTGCAATACGATCAAAATATCCCGAATAGTCAATTTCAATAGAAATAGGATCTGTCTGGCCATCATTTTCAGCAATAACTACTGTTTCGTTAACTCCTGATTCTCCAGTAATTGTGTCTGTTGTGATTGTAACCATTTATTTCTCCTTAGACTACTGCTAATCCTGTTGTTGCTTGTACATATTGACTGGCCATATCTTTTTCAGTCTTGTGTACAAAAACTACTGCACTTTTATTTAGTTTGATAGTGCTGGCAGGATCTACAGTGAACACCCAGGGACCTAAGCCAATGCCTTGCTGACTTGCTTGTAGTGCTAGTGGCTTGGTGATTTTGATACTGGTAGCATCTTCTTCAACAAACCTGCCTACAATCTCTTCGCCTGCTGTGGTTCTAATAGTAATTGTGTCTGTTGCTTTGTATGGTGCTTCGATAATCATAATGTATGTCCTGTGCCGTTGTATGCTGTGTCTTCTAAATACTGCGGGAACTTGTCCCAACCACCGATGCTTTTGCCGCCTACTTTGATTTGTGGAAAAGTACGAGCTCCTGGGAACATTTCTAGTACTTCCTCACGTGTAAAGTCTTCGTCTAGTTGATAGTATTTGTATTTGTACTGACGACTTTCGCACAACGCTTTTGCTCTATCACAGAATGGACAGGCAGGCTTTCCATATATTTCTATCATAATGAAAAGCCTTTGAATGTGTCTGCTGCAACATCTTGCTTTGTGCCACCTGATACATAACTTGTAATCTCTGTTTCTTGTGGTGCTACTTGTACATCAGCGCCTGAGATCCATTTCTGTGTCCACGGCAAAGGATTGCTCTTTACACTATACGGGCTCTTGAGATTTACATTCTGCATTCTACGTGTACAAATCCATTCAACATACTGTCCTAATAACTCTGTGTTCAAGCCAATCATTGAGCCGTCTTTGAACAAATAGTTTGCCCAAGCCTTTTCTTGATCTGCTGCATCCACAAACATCTGAATACATTCAGCTTCTGTTTCTTCTGCAATTTTTGCAAAGTCTGGATCGTCTTTCTTTAGAAGTTTAAGCAACATCTGTGTACTTGCAAGGTGCAAGTTTTCATCACGTGCAATCAATTTAATGATCTTAGCGTTGCCTTCCATCTTCTTAAGTTCTGCAAACGCCCAACTACATGCGAAGCTCACATAAAAACGCACACCTTCCAAGATGTTTACACTCATTAGTGTGAGCCACAAGTTTTTCTTTAGCTCATATAAATCAACTTTAACATCATCGCCGTTAACTTCATGTGTGCCTTCACCTAACAAGTTGTACCACATACTCTGTTCAATCAAGTCATCGTAATACTTTGAGATATCTCCGGCACAATCTACAATCTCTTCAATGTCTAGTAGTTCGTCAAAGATTTTGCTAGGGTTGCTGTACACGTTGCGAATAATATGTGTGTAAGAGCGTGAGTGGATTGTTTCTGAGAACGTCCATGTTTGAATCCAGTTCTCAATCTCGGGTAAACTCACAATAGGAGCAAACGCTTCTACTGGTGCTCTACCTTGTACACTGTCTAGTAGGATTTGACGCTTCAAATTACTTGTAAAGATGTGACGTTCGTGGTCAGTAAGGCCTTTGAAGTCTTTGGCATCTTTGTAGATATCAACTTCTTCTGGGCGCCAGAAGAATCCAAGTTGCTTATCAGTTAGCTGATCAAAACTTTTGTACTTTAGCGTATCATAACGCTGAATTGTAGGACCTCCTGTTGGGTCCAAGAATGCCAATACTTCTGTGTGGTTGGCACGATTTTCTACGTCAAATACGCTCATGATATTCCTCTCTATGTATCTATATAATAATTGAATCTAGTTTGTTTGTCAAGCTCATATTACACAACTTTCGCACTCTTCGTCGTCTTCGATATGATAGCCGTTAGTTTCTGGTTCTTCTGTTTCGCCTACAAGTTTGCCAACATCAAGTTCGCCTTGCCCGTCATGCGTGTTGAAATAATATAATTGCTTGCCGCCGTACTTGTAAAACATCAACATATGCTGCAACATCAAACTCATTGGAATCTTTTCATCTTCAAAGTAAATTGGATTGTAGCTTGTGTTTACACTAACACCTTGATCGATGTACTTTTGTAGTACAGACATAATTTTAATATATCCTTCGGGGCTACGCTGGTCCCATAGTAAGTCGTACTTGTTCTTAAGACGCTTGAACTCTGGTACAACTTGCTTTAGTACGCCGTGCTTTGATTGTTTAACACTGATCAAACTACGTGGCGGCTCAATGCCGTTGGTTGCATTTGCAATCTGTGCTGATGTTTCTGCTGGCATAAGTGCCATTAGTGTGCTGTTGCGGATGCCAGTAGTTTTTAGTTGCTTACGCAAACCTTTCCAGTCCATACGCTCTTTGTGCTTGATTAGTTCATCTAAGTCTTTTTTGTATGTTTGGTTAGGTGTAATACCTTGTCCGTACTTTGTTTCATTGATGCCTGGAATGCAACCATGCTCTACAGCTAGGTCTGCACTTGCTTTGATTAGATAATAACTCCATGCTTCTGCATATTCATCAATTAGTGTTAGTCCATCTGCATCAATATCTTGATAGTTTAGATCATGCTTGGCTAAAAAATATGCAAAGTTAATAATACCAACGCCGATAGGACGGCGTTTTTCTGTAGATAATCTCGCTGCAAGTATTGGATAGTTTTGGTAGCTCAGTAATGCATCCAATCCACGCACTGCAAGAGTACATGCTTTTTCAAAGTCTGCTGGAGTTCTAACATTCCCCCAGTTGATAGCACTTAACGTACATAAACTAATTTCACCATCTGGATCATTGAGATCAGTAAGTGGCTTTGTTGGCAAGTCAATCTCAGCACATAAATTACTTTGACGAATAGGTGCAACTTCTGGTAGGAAGCTGCCGTGGTCATTAGCATTGTCTACATTCTGTAAATAGATGCGTCCTGTGTTCTTGCGCTCTTCCATGAACGCACCAAATAGCTGTGCTGCTGGAATAGTTTTCTTGCGTAGTTTTGTGTTGCGTTCTGCTGTTTCATATAGCTCACGGAACTTATCTTGGTCTGCAAAGAACGCATCATACAAGCCCGGTACATCACTAGGCGAGAAAAGAGTTATATCGCCACCAGTGATAAGTCTTTCATACATTAGTTTGTTGAACTGCACACCGTAGTCCATATGACGCACACGATTTTCTTCTGTGCCTTTGTTGTTCTTTAACACCAATAGTTCTTCTGCTTCCAAGTGCCAAATAGGATAATAAATTGTAGCTGCTCCGCCACGTACACCACCTTGGCTACATGATTTAGTAGCTGCTTGAAACATTTTGTAGAATGGAATAACACCTGTATGATAAGCATCGCCCTTGCGAATAGGCGAACCAATAGCACGAATACTACCGCCGCCAATACCAATACCTGCTTTTTGACTTACATACTTAACAACACTAGCACTAGTAGCATTGATGCTGTCTAAGCTGTCATCTGTTTCAATAAGAACACAACTACTAAATTGACGCTGAGGTGTACGTACACCGGCCATAACAGGAGTAGGAAGACTAATATCATGCAAACTGATTGCATCATAATAATCTTTCACCCATTTCATTCGTGTTTCTTTTGGATACCCTTGGAACAATGTAGCGGCAATAAGAACATAGCACATCTGTGGAGTTTCAAAGATCTCTCCGCTTACTCTATTCTGACATAGATACTTGCCTCGTAGCTGCTCCATAGCAACATAGGTTAAGTTCTCATCACGCTCGTGCTTTACAAAGCTGTTGATCTTTTCCCACTCTTCGTCACTGTAGTATGTGATTAATTCTGGATCATAAAATTCTTTTTCAGTATTGCGCTCTACTAATTCCTTGACTGTGCAAGGTTCATACCCATTGTAAACCTCTTTGCGTAATGCATAGTTGATTAATCTTCCGCCTACAAATTGATAGTTAGGAGTTTCTTCACTAATAAGATCTGCTGCTGCTTTGATAAGTGTTTCTTGGATTTCACTTGTCATCATGCCGTTAAAGAATTGAATTTGACTCTTAATTTCTACTTCGCTTGGACTAACGCCTGTGATATTTTCCGTAGCATAAAAAACAACCTTGTGTAATTTTTCGATGTCTAATGGCTCACGGCGTCCATCACGCTTAGTAACTTGAATCATATTTTTTTATCCTTTTAATTTTTGCTTATCAGGTATTTATTGATAGATAGGTAGCTCGACATGTCGCATTTGACTTTCCATCTTGGGCAACTTAGCTGTTGTAATACTCCTATCATTATAATATCCTAATGCGTGATTGTCAACAAAAAGAAGATATTTAATTGCACTTTCTTTTTGGTCTAGTACAATATGTATCTCGAAACGGCTATGGGAAAAACGAGCGGTTAACTGTAAAGTGTAGTAAATGGCCAACATTTTTGAAAATTCGCAATAATTATTTTCTTTCAATAACTCCCAAGGATTTGGCCATCTGTTGCTGTCATAAGGATCTACTGCAATAGTACTCACAGGTACTGTATTCCAAAAGTCTAAAACATCTTTTATTGGAGTTTGACTATCTTCTATGTTAGTACGTAGGGTTCGCCAGAGTTTGATTCGACCTAAATAATCTTTTTCAACCATTACACTATATATTTAATAGTAAACTCTAGTTCGTCATCAACTGGAGATAGTGCATCAATTACAGTATTAAAAACATTTAAATGTACTTCATCACCAGCACCTTGCAACGCATTGCCTCTTACACCAAATACTAGTAGGTTTGCTTTGGTTGGATTACCTGTGTAAATATAATCATTATTAAAAGTAATGCTATCACCGCCAAATAATTTATTATAAAGAATATGTATTACACCTTCTTGATAACAAGGACCTGGAGAAATGTCTGCTCTGTATGTATAATGCAATTCTATTGAACCACGCTGTGCATCTGCAGGTAATCTAATAATAGTTTCGCCATCTACTTCAACATTTCCTGTATCTAATATTGGACCAATAGAACGCTTTACAGGAAAACTTAGCTCTGTTCTTTTTGAACCGCCTACTTCTGGCTTATAGCTTTGATCAAAGTATAGCGGATCAACTGTAAGTTCTTCTGTGCGTTTAAAATAGTCATTAACACTACTATTACTATCCATATCTCTATAATCAGCATCACTCAATCCACTTGCAGTATTGTTTCTATAAAATTCAATTACAGGAGTCACTACCACACTACCGCTATTATCTCTACCAACATTCAAAAATGTATTGCTTTCACTTCTATTAAACGTTCCTGTGCGTACATAGATACCTTGTTTGTCTACTGCATCAAATACAAAATCTTTAATCAATGTGTGCTGTGAACCGATTTGCTTACCTACTGGTAGAACATCAAGAGGATCACCGCCTAGAACAAATCCCATTCCGCATGTGTTTATTTGACCGTTTGTAAATTTATTGTAATTGATATCATAGTCGCTCCAAATTGCTGCTGACATATCACTAATTTGTAAATTTGTAAATAGATTGTTATCAGTTGTTGCTGTAGCTACGCTGCCATTAGACAAGTAAATACCTACCCAATTACTTACAGGATCACCAGTGTTTGATATTGCCAGCCCGTTTCCAAAACTACCGTTAATTTTAATATCTTTAAAGATACTATCTTTGCAGTTTTCTAAAAATAATGCGCCGCCGTAGCTAGTATGTGTTAAGCTCATGCCTTCAATAACAATGTTTCTAGCCATGTTTAAGCTATCAGTTGTACTAGGATCTGCATAGGTTCCAGGTACACTAGTGTCATTTACAGTTCTAAACATATGTGCAGGAGGATTAGACGAACTACTTACAATACTAGTTTTGTCAATACCGGCGCCAACTAAGGTTGCATATGGTGGTATACGCAATCCATTGCCGCTGATTACATATTCGCCTGCAGGAAAGAATAACTTTATTCTACTTTTAGCTAGGCCTTTAGATGCTGGATTTAGGAATAATTGATCTAATGCACGTTGTATCTTTACAGTTTGATCTTCAGTGCCACTACTTTCTACACCAAAGTCTCTAATACTAACAAAATCATCTAGTTTGTTTTGCAGTGTTCTTTCTACCGGAGCACTAATTGCTTCGCCTGTTTGAATTTCACCACGTCGGTATGCATAATCACCTGCTGTTGTTAGCAAGTCATCTGCTTCTGTAAGAATTTTTGTGTTGCCTACTGTAGGTGCACCTTCACTGGTTGCACCATTACCAATATACAATTCCTGTGTATCAATTGCCCAACCTATTTCACCACTTGCAAGTTGCGGTAAACCTGTTCCTTGATTTTTTCTGCCACGTCTGTGTTGAATACGAGATATCTGTACAACGGCCATTATTTACTCCTAGTAATGCTAGTAGTATTTATCCTATGTTTCTTCAAACAATCTATTGACAGGTAGTCGTTGTTGCTCTAGCGTATTTTTAATTCTAAGTTCTGCAAATTCTAAATAATCTTTGTCGATATCTGTGCCTACTGCTTTCATACCTAATTTTACAGCACTTAGAATAGTAGTGCCAGTTCCTATAAAAGGATCATACACAATACTTCCTTCTTTCACGCCGCTGTATTTGATACACTGATCAACTAAGCCTTCGGGATATGTAGCAGGATGCCCGCCTCTGCCTTTTTCTCTTGAACCTGTATCGTTTTCAGCACCAGCCTGCTTGGCTAGTTTTGAAGTAGGTGTGTAAGGAATGTACCAAGCATTACCAATGCATTTCTTTTTATCAGGATCGTATGGATTTTTTTCTAGAAGTTCTTTTAGCACTACATTAAATGATACCATTTCTTGATCAGTGCCAGTTGCTTGAATCTCTTTCCAGTTCTTGTATCCTAAACGTCTACTTGCTTTACGGCGTTGTGTAGCAATATGTCTGTTTTCGCTGTACAACTCAGGATACTTATATCCTTCACTTTTGTTTCGTTGCCCAATAGCAAGTCTATCTACATTTACATTGCCGTTTTTTGTAAAATGAAAAATGCTTTCTGTTGTTGGGCTACTGAATCTATTACTGCTAATAGGTTTATATTGTCCGTACCCTTGGTCGTTTACTGCAATGTGTTTAACCCAAGTGAAATTATTTTGTAGTACAAATACTTTTCTAAAAACTTGAGCTACATCCATAGCTACCCATGGATCAATATTTGAATAACCTACATTTAGAAATAGTTGTCCGTCATCAGTAAGCACTCTTTTCATTGCTACTGCTACATCATGTAGCCACTTTAGATAACTATCTCGAGGCAAGTCATCTTGATACTTGCCATATTTAATATCTAAATTGTATGGAGGGCTTGTAATAATACAAGGAATTGATTTTTCTTCTTGATTGTTCATCCAAGTGATACAATCGTTAAGGTGTAGTTCATATGTCATTTTATTTCCTTTTTCAGTTTTGTTTCTATCATGGCATTTTCAGCATTGTGATAGTGTTTTATTTACTTTGATTTTATCCAATCTATAACGGATTCGGTATTACCAACAAACACCCTATCTTCGTATCCAGATAGTAGTTCTCTATGTTCGTCAATAAATTTTTCTGCATAACCACCATCTAATGTATCAACAAAATAAGTATTTTCATTAGGATGGTTGTCTATGTATTTTCTAACTTCTGCTAGAAAATATTTTGATTCTTTGATTTGGTGTCCTTGGCCACCGCCACTTACATGTGCAAACTTTGCAAAGTCCATAACAGTTAAATTGTCTCTAGTCATTCTAAAGTCAATACTACGTGCTTTAGTATATTCATCTGAAGCAACACTAGATGCACCATTATAGATCCATTCGCCGTCTTTGAGTGTCAAATGCCCTGCTGCTAAATTTTCTACATTCCACTCTGGCAAAAACTTTTCACGGATAGCAAATTGTACTCTCTCGTCTGATGTCTGTCTATTTGGTTCTCTACACAACTGAAGCTGTAGTTCAAGCGGGCCTTCTACAACAGTCTTTGCTAACTTTGAAATCATACTTAAAGTCACTGAACTATCTTCATCAGTAGCATCTTCGTATCCAGGATAGCCTTGATACAATCTTGTAATCTGTGCAGTAAGTTTATCACCTCGGCTCCAAATTTCTCTAAAGGATGTATCAACAATAGTTTTTGTATTTCCGTTTTTATAGACTTTTGTCTTTGTAGGTCTATGCAATGAATTCATAGGATTGTCAATAAGAACTTCAAATAGACTCATATCAGCTTTACGATTAAGTTCACGAGACTCACGTCTAATACGCATAATCTCTTTCTCACCATGTGTGCTGCTTACAATAATTTTATTAGTCATTTTGTTTATCCGTGTTTCTCATAATACTGGCGGCAACGATTCCACCATTCTTGTTCCCATTCTGCGAACTCGTCTGGCCATAGATCAAACTGCTGATACTCCAAATTGCGACTACACATAAAGATATGTCCTTCACGTATATCTGTACCATGCACTTCGTTATGTCCTAATGCATATGCTGTAAGTTGTAGATAGTAGTCTTCTACCCACTCGGGCTTCTTGGGCTTGTTGGTTTGCTTGAAGTCCATAATACAAGGATTACCTTTGTACTGTCCTACTAAGTCAGTGGTACCAGCATAGATACCAGGAACATAAAGCGGAACTTCACTACCCCAAATTTCATCTACATGCACCATTGCTTCATCACGTATAACACATGCCATTTGATATGCTTGTTGTGCATATGGATTGCTACCTGCGCTGTCTGTCCATACTCCGTTGTCAACATAGTCTTCAAGATACTTGTGCATCCGTGTGCCTACGCCGCTGGCTTCAGTGACAATCTCTTGTGCTTTCTTTTCACCCACACGCTTCTTCCAAGCAATGAGATGGCTCATGTCTTTGGTGCCGCTGAGGATTGTTGTCACACTTGCTACAGGTGGACCACCGGGTGCAGCGTACCTGCGCTTGCCTCCAACTTCAACTCTTTTTAATTTTTCGTATTCATACTTGGGTTTAATTAATGTCATGCCTTAAGCATAACACATTAAGCCAAGTCTGTCAAGTCTGTTGCACGTTTTGCCATTTTATTTACGGAATTACCTTTAGCACCACCTTGTGGAAGTGCATCAACTGAATCCTGTACAAAATAAATTTCATCTTGGTTGAAATTTTTGATAAGTTTCTTGAGACGTGGATCGGTATTATAGCTTGCGGCAAATGTTTCATAGCTAAAGGCTTCAACACCCATGCCTGCTAACATGTCATTTAGTTTATCTAGTTGGATAGACTCCATACCATCGGCCTTGAGGGATTGCAAAACTTGTAAGAGTTTTGGATTTATTCCTTCAATTACTTTTTTTTTGAAAGTGTACGTGCTAGTTTACGTGGATCAATGCTTTCACGTGTTGCTCTACCAAGTGGCTCTTCGCCTCCAGCTGCTGCTGGTGCAACATCGCCTTCTGCTGGCAACGGCTCTTCCATGTCAACTGTTGGTTCCATGCCTGGTTCTTCCATTGGAGGCTCTTCGGCACCCATAGTTGGAGCAGGTGCGGCTTCGCCTGTTAGCATGCCAACGCCTGCACTTAGTGCTTCACGTGCTTGTTCCATTGCAGTATACAAACCTTCAAGTGCTGGCTTGATACCTTGTACAAATTGTCCTGCTTGATCTACACCCATTTCGTCACGGATTGCATCACCTAACTCTAACATGCTTTCAGTTTGCATTTCAGCTGTGTCTTCCATCCAGCCAGTGACACGATCAACCATATCTTTTGCAGCCATGATAATTTCTGCATTGTCTTCTGCACCTTCACGAACAACACTTTCCTTTTGGAACTGTGGAGGTACTTTGCCTTTTTTAGGCTTGCTACCTTTGCCTTTACCTGCGTCTTTTTTATCTTTCGCAGCTTTTTTCATTGGTTCTTTTGTATCACCATCACCATCTATATCAGGAAAGTCTGGCTTGCCGCCTTCTTCTAATGACTCATCTTCAATATCGCCACGTTCGGACAGTTCTGCATTTAATACATCTAAAAATAACTTAGACTTTTGATAGTCATCGCCTTCGACTACTTTATTGAAACTTTCGCTCATTTCAATCTGAGATAATCTAGTACGCATTTTATTACGTGCATCTTGTAGTTGCTCAAGAGTAAAGTTCTCTAATGCAATTTTTTGGCCAAAGCGTCTTGCTAGGCTTTCGTTTAAGCTCTTTGCTGTAATTGGTTTTCCGAATTCACTAATGATCATGTTTATATTCCTGAAGTGTTGTTATAGTTATTTATCATCTATCCAAAGATGATGGTCTCTAATTTCTTACGAGCACTTTCTCTATGTGCTTTACTTATTTCTAATCTTACACTAGATAAGTCTTTTGAAAATGCACTTTTTGTATTAATGTTGGTATGTTTATAAAATGTACAATCGTTGTCATGCTTTGCATATTGTTTGTCATAATTTACTGCGTTTTGCATATTATCATTAGTATTGTATACTTTAGCAATAGCTAAAGCACCTGGCTTACTACGTGCAATACATACTTGACAATTATCTTCACAGTCAAATAATATGTATCCTTTGTTTTGACTGTAGCGTATTGCAACTTTACCTATACGAATACTGTTTCCTTTACGCATAGGCAAAGGATTGAGTTTTGTGCCAGCATCAATAAGATGTGCTAATTTTTTAGAAAGGCTTTTTTCCATTTTTCACCAGGTACATTTTTCCATCTTCTACGACTTTAGTTATCAAACTCTTTCTTACTAAGTTCTCTATTACTGTTTGTTCACGTTCTGTAAATTGTTCTGGGATCATCACATCTGTTAACTTATCCAACAACTCGTTTTCCTCATTGGTTGTTTGGATTTCAAAATGTGATATTAAATCGTTAAGTTTCATATAGCAGTATTTGTCGACATAGTAGGCATTGTCGGAGATGCTGCTTGTTGTGGTTGTTGCTGCTGTTGCATTGTGCCTTGCGGCTGTTGCTTTTGCGCTTGAGCTTGTGCTTTTTGTTGTTGCACTGCTGCTTGAGCTTGAGGTTTACTTTGTTTTAAATCTGCAATCTCTTTTTGTAGAGACTGTAGTTGTTCTGTTTTTTGTTTAATAGCATCGTCAATGGCTTTTACAGGATCATCTCCCATTGGCATACCTGTCATTGCTTCGGCTAGTTCTGTAATTTTCATTTGTTTAATGCCTTTACTCTTTTACTAGCACCGCTTACACGTTTAGTCTTCTTGGATTTACGTACCATTTTAGCACCTAAACGTGCTTTTGTCAACTTTAATCTTGCACGTTTTTTTACATCAACTGGTGCAAAACATTGTCCAATGTCAGCAACTACACGCCCTGCTCTTGGACCTGAACTACAACGGAACTTACGTACAACCTTGTTGCCACGTTTGGCCCATGCCATCTTTTCAGTAATATCGTATAGTTCTCTTAATAGCATTAACTCATTTGCAAGATAATAACAATGATAGTGGATAGTAAACCTGCTACAATTGTTCCTGCTGCTCCTATAATAACTTTGGTAAGGCTGTTTTGACCAGCAGCCATTTGTTCTGATATTCCATCTAATTTGTCTTCGACGTTGGTAAGACGCTTATCAAACTGCTCATAACGCAGTGCGCACAAATCAACATGTGCTTCCAATGATTCTTTTTCTAGTTTAGATGTCGACATTCACGCTCCTAAGTTAACGACAGGAAATAGCCTTGTTGTACCTTGTAAATGCCTAAGTGTTTCCACTAGTATTATTTATCTATTTCTTTGAAAACAATATTTTTTGTTTTATTATTTTTTGTATCAAATAACGTAATATCAAACTTACAATCTTCATTTAAGTTATTGATAAAAGGGACCATATCAAAATCCTTACATAGCATTTCTACACTGTGGGCACCGTATTCAATATCAAATACAAAATGCCAAGCATGTCTTGCTTTTTTATATTGAGATCCAAACTTTGGAAATTTATCTACTATAGACGGTGCTGTTATAATAGTTGGATTACTACGCAATCCTATAGTGTTTAGCATAGTTAAGAAGTTTTGCTGCTGGCTAAATGTAAAACTATCTTCTCCACGCTTTGCTTTTGTTTCGGTGACGTCTACCAATGTGTGTATTTCAAACATTAAAATTTATATCCATATCTTATTACATCTTTGGCATATACATCTTTAACCAACTCTGCTGTTTCTATTGTATACATATCTTTGTAATTTGTCAAGTTGCTTGTGTTTAACATAGGCAACGGCTTATCACAATCTAATATGCGTTGTATCTCTTTAAAGTCGTTGTTTAAATTTTCATAACTTAGTGTTAGATTAACACTGTCTCCTAGCCAATCTGCTTGAGGTGTACCCAAGTTGTACCATTGTCTACTCCAACTTACGTTTGGTTTGAATGTCATACCCATGCTAGGAATGTCGTTGTGTCCGTACATCAATCTCAATACAAGCCATTCAGTAAAGTCTCCACTGCCTGCAAACTTGTACCAACTTGCAAGTCTTTCCCATGGATTGCGTACAACACCAAATGTAAAAACGCTATCTGGAAAAAATTCTTGTGCTTCTTTCCAACTACCGTGTTTGCGGCCTTCAACTGTATCAAAGTTATCATCTAGCCATTGGCTAATACTTGTACCTGCTGTTTTAGGATTGTGTATAAATGTAATTTTATGTTTGGGCAAGTATCGCATACGGTATTTAAGACATAAAAAAAGAGCCACTTAAAAAGTGGCTCCAAGTGTGTGACGCCTGTTATAACATCACGGTTCCTAAGGTAAGGAATTCTTATGCAGCTGGAAGTGCTTGGTCAAAAGTTGCTACAACTGTCACACCTGTTACTGCTGGCTCTGCGCCACCTTGTACTGCGATGTGATCGCCGTCTGCTACACCTTCAACTGCTGCGATTGTGCCGCCTTCGTTTTGAATTTCCAAGCAAGCTGCTTCTACTGTTACTGTACCTGTTGCTACTGAACAGATATATGTTTTTGGTCCTAGTCCGTTTCCTGCACGTACTGCACCGTTTACGTCTGTGAATGCTGCCATTTTATTTCTCCTATGTTCTCTAATGACTACCCATTACTCTATGGGTTTCTATAATGTATTTATCATCTGAGATTAAAAACAATCACTTACGAGCTTGTTTTGCTCTTTCGTGTAGTTGTTTGAGTTGTTTAACATAACTAGGCCCAGCTCGTACAATATCATCAATCATTACAACAATAGGTGCATAGGCTTGTACAAAGGTTCCAATTACAGCCCTACCACTTCTAGCGTTTTCTATAAACTTTGCAACATAAGGCAATCTGCTAACTGGCACAAGAAACCTGTAATTTAAAACATCTGCTTGTGAAACACCATCAGGTGCGCTTATATCAACTTCTGGATCTGTTCTATTTAAATCTTCTAGGTTTTTATCAAGAGCAAGTTTACTAAAATGATGTAAGAAGTCACTATCACTAAGTTTGCTTCTTCCTGCAAACAGCAAGCGAGTGACTGTTAGTTCACGCTCTTTCTGTGTATCAGTACTATAACTGCTAATACGTCTACGTAAAGTTTTATAATCACTGTTGGTTATGTTCAAGTCACGTTCTAGTTGAAACAAATCTTTGTTGTCAACACTTGCAGGAACTTCTAGACTTACCATACGTCTTAGATATCCATTTAAATTACCAACGCCAAGCAAAGTATTCCTTCGTGCTATTGTTGCACTACCTGGGTCTTTGAGTTTACCTATTGCAGTTTCATCACCTTTTACAAAATAAAATAAATTATATAAATCTGTGCCATCTACTCTAAGTCTATCGTAATCTCTGTACATCACAGTTTTGTGTGCATAATGTCCTACTATAGGCCTGTACGATTTATAATGACGCATGACTTGCATCATTAGAATAATAAGATAAGAACGTTCCTTACAATCAGTGTACGTCAACATACGTTGATTATTACTGTTGCGTGTCATACGTGCTTCAGTTAAATCGTTTAAAAATTCAAACGCCATTACTTTTTACTTTCGATAATTTTATCAACACCAGTTTTAAATTTACGACTATTGCCAGCTCTGATGCTGTTGAGAAAACGCCTTTCTAATTCGCCGGCAGTCTTTTCGTCATATGTTTCATAAAGTTTACTAATAAGATTAATACTACTTTCAATAAGATTTGTGCCAGTGGTTTGAATAAATTCGTCACCACGAGTTTGATGTATATTGTTAAGCTCTTGTAAAATACTTCTTGTGTGTTTTCTCATTTACTTTACCTCTAACAATATTTATCGTTTTATAAAACTAAATATGTTTATAACTGGGGGCATAAAATGATAACAGAAATGACAATAATGCAACGTAGTCTATTGTTTGCTAAACTATCAAGCATAGCATACAACGACGATGTTGAACAAGTAAAGAAATCAGTACG
>ENA-UZWU01006293-UZWU01006293.1-metagenome-genome-assembly--contig:-Day-4--1m-contig-6293_pt2 | contig 15006 bp, 10 predicted proteins | sample MGYA00260345_ERZ794905 | MGnify/ENA metagenome assembly ERZ794905
ACACTATATAAAAAAAACCAATAATGTGGTCCCCATATTTCAGGATTTAATGTATATTGAGACATTTATAATTAAATATATATAAAAACATAAATAATATTACTTATAGTAGCACAAAATAAATTAATTATGAATTTTGTAAAAAAGAATACGTTTTGTAATAATTGTGGTAAAATAGGTCATTTATTTCATCAATGTAAAATTCCAATTACTAGTATTGGAATTATAGCATTAAGAAAAATAGAAGATAATTATGAAGTATTATTAATAAGAAGAAAGGATAGTTTAGCTTTTGTCGATTTTATGCGTGGAAAATATAATTTAGAAGATAAAAGTTTTCTAATAAATATTTTAGAAAAAATGACTAAAAGCGAACACGAAATGATTCTAAATAATGATTTTGATAAAATTTGGAATTATTTATGGAGTAAAGATATAAATAATCAATATAAAAATGAAGAGAAATTATCCAAACAAAAATTTAATAAAATAAAAGAAGGTTATTATATTACTAATGAATATTGTAAATTAGATTTATTACTTACAGAATGTAATGTCAATTATGAAGAACCAGAATGGGGATTACCAAAAGGTAGGCGCAATTATCAAGAAAAAGATATAATGTGTGGTCTAAGAGAATTTGAAGAAGAAACAGGATACAATAAAAATAATTTAGTATTAATTAACAATATAATTCCTTTAGAAGAAATATTTACTGGTTCGAATTATAAATCATATAAGCATAAATATTATGTTTGTTTGATTCCAAATAATAATGAACCAGAAATGAGTTTTCAAACATGTGAAATTAGTAAAATAGAATGGATGACTATAAACGATGCTATTAAAATTATTAGAGATTATAATGTTGAAAAAAAAAATATATTATTTGAATTAAATAATTTATTAAAAACTTATAAACTATATATTTAATATATAATGGAGCCAGAAGTAGAAAAAGAAATTCCAGCTAATCAAATAGAAAATTTAGATTCAAATGAAAATGATTCATCAGGAGAATTACAAGAAGAATCATCTATAGAAGAACCATCTATAGAAACATCAAATGAAACATCTCAAGAAGAATCACCTATAGAAGAACCATCAAATGAAACATCTCAAGAAGAATCATCAAATGAAGAAACTTCTCAGGAAGAACAATCATTGGAAGAACCATCTAAAGAAGAAGAATCAAATGAAGAACCAAATGAAGAAACTTCTAAAGAAGAATCATCTACAGAAGAATCACCTACAGAAGAATCAATAGAATCATCTTTGGAAGAAGTAACACCTATATCTGATGAAGAATCGGATAAAGAATCATTAGAATCTATTGATTCTGATGAAGTAGATAATGATTCAGATATTTCAAGTGATTTAGAAAGTGATTCTGAAGAAGATAAAGAGGAGGAAGAAGTTTTAGAAGATGAAGATGTAGAAAAATTATATAATAAAAAAATAAAAAATACTGAATTGTTTAATACTTTTAAAGATGATATTAATAATATAGATTTAACAAAAGAATTAATAGATAATAATAAAAATAATATTACAACAAAAAAAGATTTACAATATTTCTTAAATGCTATAGAATTATTGAATAATAAAACAATAATAGAAAATAAAGATGCAAATTATTTTGAAAATTATGATAATTTATACCCCCATATAGACGATGAATTATTAAACATTAAATTATCCAACAGATTAGAATTCAAAGAACATAGTTATAATTTAGATATAACAAAAGACACAAATTTTGAAGAAAAAGCAAATGAAATGTGTAATCAAGATTTTGAATTAGCACCTCATCAAAATTTTGTAAGAAATTTTTTATCAAGTTATACGCCATATAATGGATTATTATTATTTCATGGTCTTGGAACAGGTAAAACATGTTCAGCAATTAATATTGCCGAAGAAACGAGAGAATATTTGAAATATAATAATAAAAATGAGAGAATAATTGTTGTATCATCTCCAAAAGTAGAAGAAAACTTTAAATTACAATTATTTGATGAAAGAAAATTACGTTTAGAAAATGATAAATGGGTAATTGATAATTGTGCTGGAAATAATCTTTTAAAAGATATAAATAGTTTGTCTAATAGTGTTAGTAGAGAGAAAGTGATAAAAATAGTAGAAAATTTAATAAGATCAAGTTATTTATTTTTAGGTTATGTTGAATTTTCTAATTTAATAATAAAAAAATCCTCTTTGGGTGATAATACATATAGCGCAAAACAAAAAAAACTATTAATAAAAAATAAATTACAGAAATTTTTTGGAAATAGACTAGTAATAATTGATGAAATTCATAATATTAGAGATGTTCTAAAAGATTCTAAAAAAATAGTATCTAAACAAATGCATACATTGGTATCAAATGTAGAAAATATGAAATTAGTTTTAATGTCTGCTACACCTATGTATAATGAATACAAAGAGATTATTTATTTAATAAATTTATTAAATCTAAATGATAAACGCAGTACAATAGAAATTAGTGATGTATTTGATGTAGAAGGTAATTTTTTAACAAATGATGATGGAATAGAAGTTGGTAAAAAATTATTAAAAAGAAAAATGAATGGGTACATTAGTTATGTAAAAGGAGATAATCCATTTACTTTTCCATATAGAATATTACCCGAGTTATTTGATAGTGAAAAAAGTAGTAAAATTTTAATAAATTCAAACCAATACCCATCATTAGACATAAATGGTAATAGATTAGAAAAGAAAATGAAATTTTTTGATTTATATTTAAATGAAATTAATCCATATCAAGAAGCAATATACAAACAATTTATAAAAAAATTTGAATTACATAAATATAACGATTCATATAAATATACATTATTACAAAAACCATTAGAAAGTTTGAATATTGTATATCCAATTGATAAATTACAAGATGATAAATTAGAAGATGATATTGAATCTTTAAACATTGATTTAGAAAAATTTATAGGAAAAAATGGCATAAATAATGCTATGACATATGAAGAATCAAAAGATCCTCCATGTAGATTCAATTATAAATTTAAAGATCCAAAAATGGAAAATATATTTTTAAAAGATAATATCGGTAAATATAGTTGTAAAATAAACTCAATATTAGATTCAATAAATGGATCTTCTGGTCCATTAATTATTTATTCGCAATTTATTGATGGGGGGATAATCCCGATGGCTTTAGCTTTAGAAGCTTCAGGATTTATGCGTTATGGAGACGTTAAACCTTTATTTTCAAACACCATAACCAATAATATAGACAAATTAGATTTAAGAACATATAATCAAGTTCCTAGAAAATCAAAACAAGGTAATATAGCAAAATATATAATGATAACCGGTGATAAAATATTATCACCTAATTTTGAATCAGATATAAAAGCCTGTACCGATTCAAATAATATAAACGGTGATATTGTGAAAGTAATATTAATTTCTATGGCTGGTAGTGAAGGGTTAGATTTTAAATTTATTAGACAAGTTCATATCATGGAACCATGGTATAATATAAATAGAGCTGAACAAATTATTGGTAGAGGCGTAAGAACTTGTAGCCATAAAGATTTACCTTTAAAAGAAAGAAATGTAAAAATATATTTGCATGCGACTTCTTTAGAAGATAAAAATATAGAAACAATGGATATGTTAGTATACCGAAAAGCAGAGGAAAAAGCAATAAAAATAGGAAATGTTACAAGATTAATGAAAGAAGTTAGTGTTGATTGTTATTTAAATAATAGTTTACAGAGTTTATCCAAAGAAGATTTAAAACAAATCAATGAAAATGGAATTAACTTAGAATTATCAAATCAAGAAAATGTGCAATATTTTGTAGGCGATCAACCAAATAGTGCCTTATGTGATTATATGGAAAATTGTAAATATAAATGTAATAATAGTGATTTATATGAAGATCAAGAAGCAAATAATGAAAATTATAATGAATCGTTTTTAGATATAAATAATTCTAAAATAATAAAACATATAAAGAAATTATTTTTAGAGAGATTTTTTTATACAAAATTAGAATTAATTTCAGAATTATCAATAAATAATAAATTTTCATATTTAGCAGTAAATAATGCTTTAAATGAATTAGTAAATAATCCAAATCATAAGGTAATTGATAAATATAATCGAAGAGGAAAGTTAATAAATGTAGATGATATGTACATATACCAACCAAGTGAATTAAATTTTGATAATGTATCTTTATATGAGAATTTTAACCCAATACATAAAAATGTTGATGCGTTAACTTTTAAAGTTCAAGATGAAATAAAAAAACCTATGGGTACAAAAAAATATAAAATAACAAAAAAAAAACTTGAAAAAGATAATACAGAAGAAAAAGGGGAAGATATATATACAGCTCGAGATAAAAATAATAGTGAAATATTTGATTTTGTATGTAATAGTTATATAAACATATTGAATGGTAATAAAGAGTATAAAAATAATTTTATAAATAAAAATGATAAATTTAAAGGTTTAACAGAAATATTTGAGAGAAAAGTAGATTTACTAATACCCAAAGAATATATTAGAAAGATAATATTAACAATTATATTAGAATCTTTATCATTCAATTCACATAAAGAATTGGTAGAATTTATATATTTGAAAGATGATGAATTATTATATACAAAAGAATATGAAAAAGAAGTATTTATAGAAACACAAGAATATTATAAAAATTTAATCCTAGAAAATGAGAGATATAAAGTGATTATATTTTCACAAGATGTATTTGATGAAAATGATACTTCTATTGATAAAAAATATAATTACAGATTATATATATTAAATTCTAGAAATCTGCTTGAAAAAGCTCTACCTTTGGATTATGATGATTTTAATAATTTAGTAGAAAATAAATATAAAATAGAAGATGATAAATATAATAGCATATTAGGATTTATAGATTATGCTAATAAAGTTGAAGGACATGAAAATAGATATTCTTATATGTTTAAATTAAAAGATCATACAAATAAACAAAATAGAGGCAAAAATATTCGTTCTTATAACAAAGAAGCATTATTAAAATATTTATATGATGAATTAAAAGTAGAAAGAATATATGATAATGCGACTGGTGATCAATTATTTATTTTAATTGAATTATATTTAATGTATAATAATTTTATAAATACTAATGGCAAAATATGGTTTATAGATTCGATAGGTAGTTATATAAATAATTTAATAAAACCTATAAAAATTAAATAAATAAAAAAAATAATAAAAAAAATAATAAAAAAAATAATAAAAAAAAATAATAATAAAAAATTGATTTAATATAATATTTATATAATTATATTAAATGACTAATGTTAGTAAAAATGCTGTTTATAATAAAATTATTTTAAATCATAAAATAAATGTAGATTTTAAGAGTGTTAATAATAATCTTACAAATTTATTATTAGAAAAAGTAAAATTAGATTTAGAAGGAAAATGTAACGAAAATGGTTTTATTAAAATGGATTCCATCAATATTTTATCATATTCTTCGGGAGAATTATATTCAAATTTTATAACATATGATATTATAATTGAATGTATGGTAGCAAATCCTGTAAAAAATATGGTATTAAAATGTATTGTAAAGTCTGTAACTAAAATTGGTTTAAGGGCTGAATTAAATGAAAAAACATCCCCATTTATGGTATTTATTGCTCGTGATCATCATTATAATGTAGAATCTTTTCCTTCAATTATTGTAAATGATATCATTAAAGTAAAAGTAATTGGTTCTAGATATGAATTAAACGATACCTATATTTCTATTATTGGAGAATTAGTAGATACAGATAAAAAAGAAACAATAAAAAATGAACTATCTAAAAGTAATGAAAGTATTAACATCGATGATTTACCAGAACAAATGTAATAATATATAAATGTAATAATATATAAATGTAATAATATGTAAATCTAACTATTAAAATAATTATTAAAATAATATAAATTAAACTTAGTAATATTAATATAAGTATTTTTTTATGGAATTATCACAATCTATAGAAACAGATTTAAATATTGAAGATAATAAAGATTACATTGAATTGGAGAAAATAAGAAAGGTAATTGAAAACTTAGATAAAAGTCATCATGTAGAAATAGGCAAAATTTTGAAACAAAATAACATAAAATTAAGTGAAAATGATAATGGTATTTTTATAAATCTTTCTATATTAAATAATAATATTATTTTGGAATTAAAAGAATATTTAGAATTTATTAAAAAACAAGAAAAATATATAAATATTGATGAAGGAAAAAAAGAAGAATTAGAAAATAGTTTTTTTAAAAATATTAAAGACAATCCGTTAGAATTATATGAAGAACCAAATTAGAATGTTTGCTTTAAATAATGATGTTTCGCTAGATTCATTAAAAGAGTTTATGCTTTTTTCGTTAAATAATATTAATTATGTTGATATAATTAATATTTCAGACAATAAAAAAAATACTAATTTTAAGCCTAAGGTTAGTAAGAACTTATTATATCCAAATTATAATAAAGTAGAGAGTAAATATAACGAGAAAAATATCAATAAGCATAAAAAATTAGATAATTTATTTTGGTTATTTTATAAAATAACAAAGAATTTACAAGAATCAGATTTATATTATTTAAATACATTTGTAGTATTTAATGAATTTAAAAATGAACTAATTGAAAAAATACGTGAAAATAAGAGTATTTTAAAAAAATATAAACTTAAAATTAACTTTTTAGAAGATGATATTTTAAACAATAAAACAATTAGTTTATATACATTACGTGGTTTATGTATATTATATGATAAACACTTACTATTAATGAAAGATAATAATACTTATTCTTTTTTTTCACGCGAGGATGTATCATATGAAAATCTAAAAGAATTAAATGATGAAAGTAAGCTATATATTGTAAAATTAATATATTCAAATAATTCGACAAATAGCAATAGTTTTACTATTGAAGATGAAATAAAATTACCAAATAAAGAAATAGAAGATATGCTAAATAAATATTATTATATTAATAATTTAGAAAAACCACTAAAAGGTTTAACTAGTTATAAATCAGATGAATTATATGAAATAGCAAATAAATTAAATATACAATTATATTGTAGTATTAGTGCTAAGAAAAAAATAAAGAAGGTAATTTATGATGAAATAATGAAAAAACTCATTTAAATTTTATTGAAAAAAAATGAAAAAATGAAATATTGAATAAAAATAATAATTTTTTAAAAATTGAAAATTATTATTTAAAATATGTAATAAATAATAAACAAATATATATAATATGTCTAAATCTCCATCAAAAAGTTTATTAAAAAAATCAGCTATCGAATCGCAAGATGATAGTGAACGCACTAAATTATTAAAGAGTATGTTAGCATTATATGTAAAAAATTTATCTTCGTATCCAGAAAATATTGAACCGGAATTAGAAGTTAGATTTGGAACAAAAAATATTCAAAGAATAACAAAAATCGAATTTAATAATGTATTAAAATCTCTTATGAGTCATGGTTTTATAGTAAATAATGAAAATTACTTTTTAAAAATTATATTAGAAAACGAGCACTCAAATATTAGAACGGAGTTATGTGGTCTTCCAAATATTCAACATTATTGTAAATATAATAATATTACAAATATTGAAGATCTTATGAATATTAAATTTGTAGAAAAAACACATTATAAAGATGAAGAATCAGGTGAGAAATTGTATCCATTGGATTTTGATGATTATAATTTCCGTGTTTCATATCAAAATGAAAAATCTTATAATTATAACGACTCTATTATAAAAAATGTGATGGACAGATGGAATTCTACAAAAAAAATATTCAGATTTATCAAAAGAATTGTCTTAACACATCCCTTATTACCTTTTGTAGCGCATTTAAGTGTGGTAAAAACATCTTCTAATGAAAATGGAAGATTGGTTCCACAATTTAATATTAAAGATTCGAATGTTTTTAATTCATTAGAACATTATGAAATTGAAATTGAAGTAAATAATGCTCAAATTGGAATTAAAACAGATTTTTCAACAGGTTTATATTTACATGATATAATGAAAAAAATTATTAAATATATTTTATCTGGTTTACAAGAATCAAATTATCCTATTAGTATTTTAGAGCAAAAATACGCATTAAATAATTATATGAAGTTAATTAAAGGACAAGATTATAATAGTGATAAAAAATTGACCCCAAAAGATTTTATTGGACCATCTTCGTCAACATTACAATTAATTAATATATTATATGAAAAAGATATTAATGATACTAATAATAGTATTCCAAATATTAGAAAAAATTATACTGTAACAGATAAGGCAGATGGTATTAGAAAATTATTATATATTGATGGAAAGGGAAAAATATATTTAATACCAATGAATATGAATATTCAATTTACAGGTATTTTAACAAAAAATAGTGAAATATTTAATACTATTTTAGATGGTGAACATATTTTATATAATAAAAAAGGCGAATTTATTAATTTATTTGCTATATTTGATTGTTATATTGTAAACAATAAAAATGTAACAAGTTTACCATTTATTAATGTAGCAGATGAAGTAGAAAAAAAAGCGAAAATAGATGACGAAGAAAAAGAAACAAACAAAGTAAAAGAGAAGAAAGAAGCAGAATACAGGTTAATAATTTTAAATTCTGTTCATAAAAAAATGAAACCAGAATCTATTATTGAAGGAGCTAAACCGAATTTAAATATTGTTGTTAAAAAGTTTTATGCTAGCAATATTTTCCAGGGTTCAGCAAAAATATTAGATAATATTAATAAAAATCAATACGAATACAACACTGACGGTTTAATATTTACACCAGCTAATACAGGAGTTGCTAGTAAAAAAACAGGTGTAAATGCTCCTAATTATAAAGTTACATGGGAAGAATCATTTAAATGGAAGCCACCAGAATATAATACTATTGATTTCTTAGTAAAATTCAAGAAAAATGAGATGGGAGAATATATTGTAGGAAATATTCATAATAATGGAATTAATATGGATACTACAAATCAGATTCAACAATATTATACATTAATATTAAATGTAGGTTATGATGAAAAAAAACATGGTTATATCAATCCTTTTAATGATTTAATAAATGATTATGTTAAAAATAATATTCAAGATTCAAAAAATGATTATAAACCAGCTAGATTTTATCCTACTAATCCAAGCGATTCCAATGCTGGTATTTGTAATATAATAGGCGATAATGATAAAAGTAATTTATTAAAAATTTATACATTAGAAGGTGAAGAAATAGAAGATAATACAATTGTGGAATTTTCATATGATTCTACAAAACCTGATTTTTATAAATGGGTTCCATTAAGAATGAGATATGATAAAACAAGTGAATTGAGAGCAGGAATTAAAAATTTTGGAAACGCATATCATGTGGCAAATTCTAATTGGCAATCTATTCATGCTCCAGTAACAGAAAAGATTATTACAACAGGTGAAAATGTAAGAATAGATAATTCCGACGATGATGTATATTATAATAAAGTATCCAATAAAACTGAAACACGACCATTAAGAGATTTCCATAATTTATATGTAAAAAATACACTTATTAATAAACTGACAAAACCAGGAAATATATTAATGGATTTTGCTTGTGGAAAAGGTGGCGATCTTCCCAAATGGATTTCTGCCAATTTAGATTTTGTATTTGGTATCGATATAAATAAAGATAATATTGAAAATAGAATAGATGGTGCTTGTGCTAGATATTTAAATTATTCACAAAAATTTAATGTTATTCCAAAAGCATTATTTATTAATGGAAATAGTAGTGCCAATATTAAAAATGGAAATGCATATTTTAATGATAAAAATAGAATGATTTCTAAAGCAATTTTTGGTGAAGGAACTAAAAACGAAGTAACATTAGGTCGTGGTGTATATAAAAATTATGGTATTGCTAGTAATGGTTTCAATATTACTTCGATTCAATTTGCTTTACATTATATGTTCGAAAATGAAAGTATTTTAAATGAATTTTTAACAAATGTAGCACAAACTACAGCATTAAACGGGTATTTTATTGGTACATGTTTTGATGGAAGGAAAATATTTAACATGCTTTCACAAATAGATACAGAAAAAAGTAAGAGTTTATTCAAAAATGACAAGAAAATTTGGGAAATTACTAAAAAATATGGACAAACAGAATTATTAGATGATGAATCATGTATGGGTTATGCTATTGATGTTTACCAGGAATCAATTAATAAAACATTCAGAGAATATTTAGTAAATTTCAATTATTTAAATAGGCTTTTAGAAAATTATGGTTTTGTAATGTTAACATCAGCAGAATGTAAACAAATGGGATTAAATTCTTCAGTTGGTGGTTTTAATGAATTATATAATAATATGACTATTGATATGAAGAAAGATAAAAATCTTCAAAATAAAATAGGAAATGCAAATAATATGTCAAATGAAGAAAAGGAAATTTCTTTCTTAAATAATTATTTCATATACAAAAAGGTAAGAAATATTGATATTAATATTATAAATAATCAAGAACCATTTGAAGATGAAAAAAATGTTGAAGATGAAATGAAAAAATTAGATGATGATGTAGAAAATATTCAAAAAGAGAGCATCGAATTAAAAGCAAAATCTATTGCTGAAAATGATTTACAAAAATTAGAAACAACACAAGAAAAACCTGAGAAAGTTAAAACAGAAAAAATGAAATTAAAAATGGAAGAAAAATTAAAATTAGCAGAAGAAAAGAAAAAATTAAAAGAGGAACAAAAACGTAAAGAAAAAGAAGCAAAATTAGCTTTAAAAGAAAGTAAGGCAAAAGAAAAAACTGAAGCAAAAGAAAAAGCTAAAATTGAAAAATCTGGAAAAACAGGAAAAAAATAAGACTATAAGAATACAAATAAAATTACGATAAGCAAATTACGATAAGCAAATTACGATAAAAGTATATATATAAATAAAACTACATAAACTTATTTTTTTTATATAATTTAGTTAGTTTATAAAAAATGTCTTATATTAATATTCCATCATTGAATCATAGTAATTTAGAATTCAATATTATTTATAAAAATTCTAAAACACTTCACAATATAGAAACAAGTGATAATAAAAATGTGATAATTAAAGAGAATATTTCAATCGAAAACTTAAGTAGTTTAAATATAGAACAAGAACAAGATGATATTTTTATATCAATGTCATTACATAGTTATTTATCTTTTATAAAAAAACAAATAGATGATTATGATATAAATAATTATTGGGATTATTATAAAAAAATCACCAATCCATATGAATACATTCACACACATGTAAATAATAAAAATTCATCTGTCTGTAAATATAAACCATTATCTCGTTCTTTTTTTAAAATGATTGAAATCATTAATATATTTAATTTTTTAGATGAGAAAAATGAGATAAATTGTTTTCATTTAGCCGAAGGTCCAGGTGGTTTCATAGAAGCTTTTAATTATATAAGAAATAATGATAAAGATAAATATTATGGCATGACTTTAATTTCTGATGATGTTAATGTGCCATCTTGGAAAAAAAGTAACAATTATTTAATTAATAATAAAAATATATTAATTGAATATGGAAAATCAAAAGATGGTGACTTATTTTTACAAGAAAATTTAAAATATTGTTATGAAAAATATGGTAATAGCATGGATTATATTACTGCTGACGGTGGTTTTGATTTTTCAATAGATTTTAATAAACAAGAAGATTTGTCATTAAAATTAATTTTTTCGCAAATTATTTATGCGATTTTTATGCAAAAAAAAAATGGACATTTTGTAATAAAAATATTTGATATTTTTAAATATAAAACTGTTGAATTGATATTTTTATTAAGTAATTTATATGAAAATGTATATATTTATAAACCACATACGAGCAGGATAGCTAATTCTGAAAAATATATAATTTGTAAATATTATAAAAAAAATTTTACTAATAATTACGAGTATATTTTAAACAATTATACATATATTTTAGATAATATAGATTCTATCTATAGTTTTTTTAATATTAAAATACCAAAAATATTTATAAATAAAATTGAAGAAATAAATGCGATATATGGTCAACAACAAATAGAAAATATTAATACAACACTTAATATTATTCGTGAATATATTAATTTAATTAATGGATATAATATAGATATAAATATTGATATTCAGGAATTAAAATATGGTAAAAATTTTCAAGATACATTTCACATTGATGATAATAATAATGATAATAATGATAATAATGATAATAATAAATCTGAAAATATAAATATAATAAAAAAAGAAAATTTAGATTTTGAAAATATTAGTGATAGCGATGAAGAAATATTAAATGTTAATAAATGTAATTTTAATATGGGGTCTCCAGAAAATGATTCAAAATATTTAGTAAATGAAACATTAAATAAATTTGATTTAGATGGTTTTATAAATAATGAGATTAAAAATAAAATAACTAAAATAAGTGTGAATATAAATTCAAATAATATACCTTGTGATCATTTAAAAAATAATATAAATAAAGTTTTATATGATAAATTAAATAATAAATTGAATATATTAAAAAAAATCAATATTCAAAAATCTATTAATTGGTGTTCAAAATATTATTTACCAATAAATAAAATATTTACACAATAAATAAACAATAAATAAACAATTTATATATAATTTTTTATATAAATTGTTAAAAAAACTTTTTTTAGTAATTATCCTAAAATATTTATTCTTTTTCTACGTGGTTGGTCTTTACAACCTACACAAAGAGGATCATTTAAATTTTGTTTGTTATTGTAATCTGTTTTAGAATTTAAACATACATTATTTTTTACAGATTTATCATTTATCCATTTATTACATCCATATTTTAAAGCAGCAATACGTGTAGATGATGTTACAGGTCCTTGAACTTGGTATTTTTGATTAGATGGATTAAATGTAGTTAAACATTTATTTGTGTCACTATTACATGTGCTTGAAGTCATTGTTCCATTTACAACATTTTTAGTAGATTGATTAAAGCTTAAATTTTGATTATATGTTTTACATTTTCTGTATAATAATTCTTTGCTGCTAGAACAATAAGAATCATTTAATACAGTGGTTGCTCTTTTTATAATATTACAATTGTTATTTACTTTATCGCAATTATTTGGTGTATTATAAATATTTACATGTAAATTCATTACATTATTATCAGCACAATCTACGCAATTCTTTTCTGTAGTAACAATATAATTGCCTGGTTTATCTAAATGACCAATTAATGAATTTTTACTAAATGAATTATTTGCTACATATTGTTTTCTGTAATGTCTAATAGGATTAGGATTAAATTTATAAGGAGATTTAACCGAACAATTATTCCAAGCTTTACAATTATTATTTGATGTAGTTGGAGTATTTAATACATTTTTTGAAACAATTATGTGATTCGTCTTTGTTTTCCATTGAACCATAGGTTGTTTTAACTTTTGATTACTATAAAATTTCATTTATTATATAAAATATAATATTTTATTTTATATAATATGCTATTTAATAATAAAATCATCAAAACTTTATTAATAATTTTAGCATTATTTATTACATTTTATTCATTTTATAATTACAATAAAATAAATATTATAGAAGGAAATAGCGATGAATTAGAAAATAAAAGTAAAGACTCTTCTACTGAAAAACTAGATATAATGCATTCTATAAATATTAAATAATATTAAATAATATTTCAATAATATTTTTATAATATTTTTATAATATTTCAATAATATTTCAATAATATTTCAATATTATTTTATAATACTTTATATAATATAAAATAATATAATGAGTAGACCAGTTTCTAATAAAAAATGCGTAATTAAAGATTTTGGCGGGAGTTCACATCCACATAATTATTGTATAGCACCATTAGACGAAGTTGCACCAAGATTGGATGATTGTGAACCTTGGGGAACAGAATGTATTGCTGCTAATGCTGGTGGTGCTCTAAGATATACTATGGGCCTAGTATTAGACGGTGATAAAGTTATAAGTTCTGATTGTAAAAAAGGTGATAATATTATTGGAAATAAATATGTTTTAGAAACAAATACACAATGTAAACTAGATGATGAAGGTAAAAATTTAGTTACTAGATATAGGTATATAGATAATTCTCCAGGTGTCAATATTATTACTGGGAGAAAAGATAGAAAAGGAGGTGGTTTAATACCATCTGCTTTTGGTGCTGCTATGAAAGCTGTTCCCGGTAAAGGATTTTTTGATAATACTTTTGGAGATAGTATACCAAAATGTAAAAAAGTTAAAGTAGAATGTCATATAATGAATAAAGAAAATGGTAGATGGAAATTGGAATCAGGTCCAATTGCAGATGAAGTAAATATAGCTATCGAAGAATTAGGAGATATAGCTCAAGGTGGTAATTTAGTTGATGAAGGTTTTGATAATATTGATGGATTTAAAAATTTATATGAAGCTACACACGAATATTTAGATAAAAATCCTACTTTAAAAGAATTATTTAAAAATGATTCTAAAGATGAAGAAAATTGTTTTACAAAAGATGATAATTTAATGAATATATATTATTTATTACTTTCAATGCTATTATTTTTTATCTTATTTAAAATGATTAATAAAAGATAAAATCGTTTTATATTGTGTTATAATAAAAAAATTTTATATATGATTTTTAATATAAAATAATATATAATATATTTTAATTATGGTAAATGAAAAATGTGTATTTGATATAAACGATGTTAAATCACATCCATATAATTATTGTATTGCTCCACCAGATGAAATAGCAAAAAGATATTCATCAGTACAATACAAAGATGTACCAGGTAATATAGAAGATTGTGATGAATGGGGTACAAAATGTATAGATTCATA
>ENA-UZWU01007684-UZWU01007684.1-metagenome-genome-assembly--contig:-Day-4--1m-contig-7684_pt2 | contig 14980 bp, 8 predicted proteins | sample MGYA00260345_ERZ794905 | MGnify/ENA metagenome assembly ERZ794905
ACAGAGTTGATCGCAGAGGTGATCGGGTTAGCTAGGAAGGCAACGTCTTGCCACTCTCTGGGGAATCCTCCGGAGCTGTCGTCAGAGAAGGCTAGGCCGGAGATGCCGGAAGCTCCGACACGGAACTTGTGCAGTGGCGGAAACCATGGCTGGTAAGTGCGTAGTTTCTGGCCACCGATGCCATTGAAGCCCGTGCTTGGCTCAGCGGGTGTGACGGAGAGGCCCAAGTCATTGGCCTCGGTAAGATACCACTGACCACTGGCGCGTAGCTGAAAGCCCCAGATGTTTTGCAAGCCGGAGGTGACGAGCTCGATCTTGTCTCCATCGAGTGAGAAGCGTGCGATTTTTGAGTAGTCGATACGCGTGCTGTCACCAGATTTGACCGCTGTGACTTTGCCTTTGTTGAGTGCTCCTTGGGAAAAGTTGATCCAACCACCTGGTGCTCTAACCAAGGAGTGCGCCATGGTGTGGGTGTCGGTGAAGCCAAAGCCGGTGAGTACGGGGACACGCTTGTCCGCAATGCCGTCGTTGTCGGTGTCATCGAGAAAGATGAGCTCTGAACCGTGAGCTACGTAGGTGCCATTTTTGTATGGGAGAATAGATTGAGGTAGTGCCAGACCGGTAGCGAATTTTTTGACTTTTACGGGTTTGTCGTTACCAAGGTGGGAGAGAATGAGGATATCGTCTGTTCCTTTGGTGACTCCTTGGTAGAGGTCTTTGATGCGTTTGAATTCTGGGTTTTTGTCCTGTTCGGCAGGGTTGTTCATCAGGCGCATTAATTCGCCCCACTTGATGTCTTTGACAGGGTCGAGCGGATACATGCGAGCAGTCTGGGTCCACAAGCGTCCTGCGTCATCAAAGGTCAGGTCAATGGGGTTGACGATCCCATCTTTCTCACTGGCGACTAGCTCGACGACGAAACCCTCTGGGACGGTGAAGCCTGCCAGCTCTTGCTCGGGTGTGTTGACTCCGGTGCGTGCTGATTGGGTCTTATTGGCGATAGCCATGGAGCTGCCAAGGAGCGATAATGCGAGGATGGTTGTGAGTTTTCTCATGTCTTGTTAGATGGTGTCGATGGTGATGTTTTTGAATTCTACCTGGGCTTTGCCGCCGGAGTGTATCTGCACGGCGATGATGCCTTTGGCGGGAACTTTTGGATCTTTTTCGATGTAGTCAACGGTTTTGACCCCGTTGATGTAGAGCTGATGGTGGTTGCCTTTGCAGCGGATGATGTAGGAGTTCCATCCATCTTCTTTGAGGATGTGCCTGAGTGTGTTGGTGTCAGCTTTGACGAGAAGACCACGGCGGTGCTCGTCGTAGAGATCGCCCCAGTAGCCTTTGCCGATGTCTGCTTGGTAGCCTATGATTTTGTTACCATGGGTGATGGATCGGTATTGGATACCGCTGTTGATGAGGCCGGTTTTGTGATCGCCGCTGATACGGAATAGGCAGCGGAACTCAAAGTCGCCGTATTCCTCGGTAGTTGCCAGGTAGGTATTGGCAGGGATTTTCTGCTGGCCGTCACCTGAGACGATGACGCCATCAATGACTGACCACTTTTTGGCAAATGCGGGGTTGATGGTTTTCCAGCCAGTGAGGGTTTTACCATCAAACAAGCTGGGGGACGGCGTGGGAGCCTGGGCATGTAGACCGAGGGTGGACAGTGCTAATAAGAAGATGGTAATGCGCTTCATGGTGAGTTGGAAAAGCAATGGTGGTTAATCAATGTCGAAATCAAAGACAACGAGACGCTCGAGGCGCGGCTGAACCAGATCGACGACTTTGAGGTGGTCGGGGTGGGGCAGGTAGGCGTCGCGGGACTCGGGGGTGTCAAAGGTCATGATAAAGCCGTGGGTGAAGCCGTCATTGAGCCCTTCGTCTGATTTATAAGGGCCGTGCTCCACGCTTTGTAAGCCAGGGATCTTGTTTTTGAGGTCAACAAGTGCCACAAAGGATTCGTCGATCTGCTCGTTTGTTACGTCTGCTTTGAATTGAAATACTCCGAAATGTCTGGTCATGATGTGTTTGGTTACTTGTTAATATACGTTGGGTTTTCGAAAAATGATCATCATGTGAATATCCGATATCCACATGATTGCTGATGGATGTTTACTCCTGGATAAAAGCGAAGACGCCTTTTTTGTTGCCGATGACGATGTCAGGCTTGCCGTCCTTGTTGAGGTCACCTGTAGTGACTTGGCAGCCAACTCCTGAGTTGTTGTCGATGAGATGGGGTGTGAATTCTACGGACCCGTCTTGCTTGCGAGTAGTACGAAACCAATAGAGCACGGCGGGGTCATGCGCCCCCGGATCTCTGCCGTTGTGAGCGTAGTAGCGCTTGCCAGTAACGATGTCCTTAATGCCGTCGCCATCGATATCCACGCAGGCCATGGCGTGTGGCTGTGAGAAACAAACGCCATAGGGATTGCCTTCCGGTTTATCAGTCATGACGGTGTGTTTCTTAAAGGTGATTTTGTCGCCGTCTTTCACCTGCTCATACCATGCCAGTCCGTAGGCGTGTGCATTGAGTGCTGTGACAACATCATTGTCCCCGTCACCATCAATATCGTAGGCAAACATCTGGGCTCCTCCTTGTTGGGGTGCGAAGGGGTAGGGGTGGAAGGTCCAGGGTGATTTTCGGTCCCAGTTGGCGGGCTGCTGCCACCAGCCGGCTTTTTCGAGAATGTCAGGAAGGCGGTCTCCGTTGATGTCTCCGGCACCGAGGCCGTGACCGTATTTTTGGAAGCGTTTGTCTTTGGGGGAGACGGGGAGAACTTGCCATGGTTGGTTCGGATCCGGGTTGGGGATGGCGAGGGTGATTTGCCCATGGCTATATGCGAGGAGCTCAGGTTTGTCGTCATCGATGACGTTGAGGAATTGTGGGGACTCATTGCAGATGTCGTCCTGCGTCTTGCCGTGGGTGCAACGCTGTGTCGTGTTGTTCGGTGGTAGTGGTTTTTCCCCGGGGTTCATGATCCAGTCACCGGGTAAACCGGGTAGGCTGACCCTGATGATATCGATCCATTTGTCTGCGGTGAGGTGGCTGGTGAAGCTGAGAAAGTTGTTTGAGTATCCGGTAATACCAGGACCTTTGATCGGAAAGAATTTTACCGGAGCGAAGGCGTGGGAATTTTTGAACGCGGGACCCTGCCACCAGAGTGCGCCTGATACGATGTCTTGCTGGCCGTCGGCGTTGATGTCTCCGATGGAAGCTCCTTCACTGATGAATTTGTCGAGAACCTGGATTTTCTGGAAGCTGACTTCAGTCAGAGGGATCTCTTTGGCAAACGCCATGGATGAGATCGCGGCAAGTATGATAAGGCTGAGGGTCTTCATGACTGATGGGTCTCGATGAGCTCGAGTAATTTGCTCGCTGCGGCTTTGGCGAATACTTCACTGTTGATTTCCTCATCGTAGTCGATGACTTCCACCTTGGCGTATTGGTGGATGGCAGAGAAGAGTGCCTGATCTGCTTCGGCGTCGTAAAACGGTTGGCCTTCTGCGGAAATCACGCTGACGGTTTTGAGTGGGTTCAGGATCGCAGTAGGTGCCGGGTTGGCGTTGGCTTTTTGAGCGATGATTTTTCCTAGCTCAGCACATTCCTCCGCATTGGTGCGCATCAGGGTGACTTGTGGATTATGAATATAGAATAAGCGGTCTGCGAATTTCTCTGGCACGGTGTCACGCTCACCGAAGTTGGCCATGTCCAGACAACCGGGTGATACAACAGCGGGCACTCTGGCTTTGCTCATGGCATCCATGCGGGTGGGGCCGGCACTGAGGGTGGCACCGGTGAGCTCATCTGCCCACTCGGTGGTGGTGATATCCAGTACGCCTGAGACCATGCCGCTCTCGGTGAGTGACTCCATAGTTTTACCACCTGTGCCAGTGGCGTGGAAGATGAGGACTTCGTAGCCGGCATCTTCGAGCACCTTGGTGGCGATGTTGATGCAGTCGGTGGTGTTGCCAAACATGCTGGCGACGATTAAGGGCTTGTTTTCTTGGGTGTCGATTTCTGTTTCCACCATGCCGCAGATGGCGCCTGCGGCGCGGCTGAAGATGATTTTGGAAATGGAGTTGAGTCCTGCGACATCGACGATGGATGGCATCATGGTGATGTCTTTGGTTCCCAGGTAGTGGGCGGTGTTGCCGCTGGCTAACGTGGATACCATCAGCTTCGGGAAGCCGATCGGCAGGGCACGCATAGCGGCTGTGCCAAGGGCTGTGCCACCGCCACCACCGAGTGAGATAACACCTTGGATTTTTTCTTCTGCAACGAGCTGAGCTAACAAAACGGGTGCAGCCTTGGACATGGCAACGACGCATTCGCCACGGTCTTGTTGGTCAATGAGTGGTTGGAGGTCGAGACCGGCGGACTGTGCGACTTCGAAGCGTGTGATGTCTGGCGTGATTTGTGGCTCGGCTCCCGTACCGAGGTCGATCAGTAATGCTGTGTGTCCACGCTTACGGATGAGGTCTGCCACAAAGGCGTGTTCGCGGCCTTTGGAGTCGAGGGTGCCGATTACTGCAATCGTTGCCATGGTGAGTCCGGAATTTAAAATTTACGTTTAACGGGGATGGCCTTGAACTGCTCGGTCAGAGCAGTGAGTGGCTGCTCCACAGCCATGCGCTCAAGGCTGGAGGCGCCCACGAAGCCAACGGCGTCGGTGTGTTCGTTGACGTAGGCGGCATCTTCTGGCTTGAGAATAGGTCCACCATGGCTGAGCACCATGACGTCTTTGTTCACTGAGTGTGCTGCTTCACAGATCGACTGAGTGGCGGATACGGCGTCGTCCATGCCAACGGTGGCATCAGTGACGCCAATCGAGCCGCCGACGGTGCAGCCGACATGGGCAATAATGACATCGGCTCCTGCTTCTGCCATGCTCTTGGCTTCATCGGGCGTGACCACGTAGGGCATGGTGAACATGTCCATTTTGTGGGCGAGGGCAATCATGTCGATTTCCTTCTGCACGCTCATGCCGGTTTCTTCGAGAGTCTGACGATAATGCCCGTCGACAATGGTGTGGGTGGGGAAGTTGTTGACTCCACTGAAGCCCATGTCTTTGACCTGGCCGAGGAAGTGCCACATGCGGCGGCGCGGGTCAGTGGCGTGCACGCCACAAATAACGGGGATTTCTTCCACGACAGGGAGGACTTCAAATTCACCGATTTCCATGGCGATGGCATTGGCGTCACCGTAGGACATTAAACCAGCGGTCGAGCCGGCACCGGCCATGCGAAATCGGCCGGAGTTGTAGATGATGATGAGGTCAGCGCCTCCTTTTTCGATAAATTTGGCACTGATACCAGTGCCTGCTCCGGCAGCGATGATGGATTCACCTTTTGATAGGGTATCGCGAAGTCGCTCGATCATTTCGTTACGTGTGTAGGGGTTCCCTACTCCTGTCCATGGATTTGGCATATTGATTTATTGTGTTTTCTTGCATTATTTTTACGTTGATAGATTGCTATTGCAATGATGAACAAGGCACTATTGCATATCAGAAATGCACATCATGAGAATTTGTGTGCTATATTGTCACCATGTCACGAGATGCATCCAAAGGTAATCGGAAAATACGGCAGAATGTTCGTGATATTTCAGAGGATATACACCGGCTTGGTGACAATACCCAAGCGGAGGTGGTGGTCGCTGATGATTCTGATGAGCGCGATTGGCTTGCAGATGCTTCGATCTGTCCTTTACTTGCTCAGTATAAAATTGCGCACACTGGAATTATGTCCGCCGAGTCGGGCTTGGAGGTGATACGAGCAGATCAGTCAGGTTCTTATTTTATGGCCTGTATCGAGGGTGAGGGGGAGGTGCTCGTCAATGGTAGATGGAAAAAGCTTAAGCCGGGTAATGCCTGCTTGTTGCCTCCCTTTATTCAAAATGCACTTCGTTCCGTGCCGGGTAAATCTTGGAGCTTTGTCTGGGTGCGTTATTTGGAAGCAAGGGATGTGGTGCCGATTGCAACTTCCCGCTCACCTGTTCAGGGTGCATTCAATGTCACTTCTCTGAAAGCCGCTGTTGAAGGCCTTTGTGCAGAATGTAAGTCAAGCAATGCTCCATCTGCCTTAAGTCAGTGGACAGAATTGATTCACCAGTATGTATTGAAGTTTGCCCAGCCAGAGCATAGTGATGACCGGCTATGGAAGTTGTGGACGGGGATTGAGCAAAATCTCTCATATCAGTGGACATTAGCTGAGCTTGCTGATGCTGCATTTATGAGTTCAGAACATTTGCGACGCTTGTGCAAAAAGCAACTTGGGCGGAGCCCGATGCAACATTTGACTTTTTTGCGCATGAAGCATGCGAGACAGCTTCTGGCAACCACAGGAGATAAGGTGGAGGTGATAGCGCGATTAGTCGGTTACGAGAGCTCTTTTACGTTCTCAAATACCTTCAAGAAGTGGGTTGGGTTGAGACCCTCAGAGCTGCGGTGATGATTGCAGCGGTTCCTCTAAGGGGACTCACAGCTTGAGTTAGCCACTTGCCACGACAAAGTCGGTGGCTGCGTGGCAGTTGAGGTTTGAGGTGGCTGGTTTCGAAGCTAACCGTCATCCGGCGCGAAGCGGCTAGCTCAAAATTAATACTCAAAACTCACCATTCAAGCGCTGCGCTTGCGGCGTAGCATCAGGGCAAGGCCACCAAGGCCGAGTAGGGCAGCAGACGAGGGTTCGGGGACTGCGACATCAAGAGTCACAAGTTGATGAGTTACATGATTTCCGGTTCCTGAATCAGCAATGACCTGGAACTGTGTTCCTGCAGCCACACCTCCTGTCACATCAAAGAAATACATATCCATGGTCGCATTAGCATTAACAGTGGCCGCCACTTCGGCCAGTCCGCCGCCACCGCCAAGTTCGACCAGACCGATTGACCCCGGCGCGAAAACACCGGAATTCAAACCATCGGTGCCTATGCCCACGCGAAGAGTCTCCCATGCCTCCACGCTCGTATTCAGCCCGAAGGTATACATGACGATATCTGTTCCAGTGGCGCCCTCATTTGTGGTCGTCCTGACCTGTCGATCCGGATCACCGATCGTGACGTCATCAATGGTTGCATAGCCGGCGAAAGGCCCGACCTGTTTTTGTGCTGAAATAAAGGTCATAGCCCCATACACGATATCTCCAAAAGCAATGCCGCCGAAAGTTCCGTAGATGTTATCACCATCGATATCAGCAGATTTGGTGGTGGACGCCGTCCGCCACTCCGTTACTTCATTTCCGGAGTTATCTACGACGCTTGTAGCAGTCACGATTGTGGCGGCTTCAGCCGAGCTTAGTATGGCTGATAGACAAAGCATGCCCGTGATGGTGGTTAATGATTTCATAACTATTGTTTTAAATGTTTTGATCATGTTGTTGTGCGGTTGGGGGGGGATATTCATGGCGTGTTTTTTTAATTGGTGATTTGCGGTGATTTGCCGGGGCTTGCGGGTTGCTGCGCGACAAACCTGAAATTTACTTAATAATCATCATACTGCGTTGAGCAATCTTGACCATAGCCTCAGTCCACAATCGCATGTGCTAAACCCACATGGCTCACTCAGGGCTGCCAATAAGCCGTCATCGCTGAATCTTTGAACTGAGCTGATCCATCAATACGTGTTGAGCTTTGCCCAGCCGGAACACAGTGATGACCGATTATGGAAGTTATGGACGGGGATTGAGCAAAATCTCTCATATCAGTGGACACTAGCTGAGCTTGCTGATGCTGCATTTATGAGTTCAGAACATTTGCGACGCTTGTGCAAAAATGAACTTGGGCGGAGCCCGATGCAACATTTGACTTTTTTGCGCATGAAGCATGCGAGACAGCTTCTGGCAACCACAGGAGATAAAGTGGAGGTGATAGCACGATCAGTCGGTTACGAGAGCTCTTTTACGTTCTCAAATACCTTCAAGAAGTGGGTTGGGTTGAGACCCTCAGAGCTGCGCTAGTGCTCATTGCGCAAGGCAGTGGCATGGGGCTTTGTTCTTGAGGTAATATTGATGATTACGCTCGAGTAGGACTTGGATCTAGGTGCTATCTTTTGCGGCGCATTATCAAAGCAAGGCTTGCTAGGCTGAGCAGGGCTGTGGAGCTGGGCTCGGGGACTGCATAGGCCTCGAGCACGAGGTCGCTGCCACTCAGAACAATTTCCCATTCCCATGACGGAGCGTTGCTAAAGCCGCTTGAGTCGAGGATGAAGTCAGCTGCATCGAAGCCAGTGATACCTGATGAAGCCGTAGCGATGATGAAGCTGTAATCAACATCACCTGGTGTTCCCTTGGTCCAGGTGTCAAAGCCAACTGCGTCTCCGGCAATATTGCCTGATGTCAGTGAGTCGATGTCGATGGTGAAGCCGCCAGCGCTCAGGTTAGTGAGGTCAAGAGCTCCGGTGATATCGAGCCAGTCCCAGCCGGGATCTGCACCCTGAGTGCCGTCACTGTCATTAATTTCCCAGAGGTAGGAGCCACCGTCGTTCCAGAGCTGAGCACCTGTAGCCAGTGTGCCGGGGGAGTTGCCGGGAGCAAGAACACCATTTACTGTCAGCAGGCTAGCACCAATCGTGCCGCTACCAGCGAGGCTTCCATTGACATTGATGGTCATCGCACCTGTCGCGCTAGCCTGATTGCCGTCGATGATGAGGGTGCCATCGTTGATGGTCGTTGTGCCAGTGTAGGTGTTAGCGCCCGAGAGCGTCTGGGTGCCGCTACCATTCTTGGTGAAGGAGGGTGTGCCAGCATTGGTGCCGTCTGCAATGACTCCAGAAAAAGATCCAGTGCCATTGTCAACACCTACAGTCATACCGCCTGATGTGATGACCGTGCCACTGCCATTGAGCGCATCCACAACGGTCGGGGTAGCGGCGCCATTAAAGGTGGCACCACTGTCTACCTGCATGTCAGAGAGGTTGCTGCTCCAATCACCTATACCATTTTCGCCGAACCGGTAGATACCAGACTCGACATGGAAGAGGGCGCCACTTCCCATGTTCACGTTGGAGCCAGCAGAAGTTTGAATGATTTCCTCTGAGCCAGATTTCTTGAAGGTTCCCGCTCCGCTGAGGTTGAGTGTACCCGGGCTATCTGAGCCCCCGGTACGGCTGAATTCCAAAGTAGCTCCACTCGCCACTGAGTAGTTATGACTACCACGGATAGCATTACCCGCGGAACTGTTGACCATGCGAAGAGTGCCTTCGTTGACGGTAGTCGTTCCCGTGTAGGTGTTTGTGCTGGTAAGCTCCATGGTGCCGGCCCCTGTTTTAGTGAGTGAATTGCCGCCTATGGGATTGTTGTTTTGAACAATGGCGGAGATGGTCAGGTCTGCGCTAGCGTCACTGGTTGCATCTGCTACATCAAACACAGTGGCACCAAGATTGTTGTCGCCGATACTGATCCTGCTAAAGTTGCCTGATGTGTAATTGATCTGTGAGGCTTGAGATCCGCCTACAGTCACAGTGCCTTTGAGGGCAAGTGCAGGGTATTGGGCGTTGACTCCGCCCGTCAATGCAACGGTGCCGCCATTGAGATTGAGATCTCGGATAGTGGTGAAAAAGCCATTTGACTCCAGAGTGCCGCCTGCGTTGATGGTAATGGAAGAGGATGTGTCAGTTCCAGCATTTCCCCAGGTGTCATTTTTGTCGAAACGAAGTGTGCCGGTATTGTTGATCACAATAGGAATGTACTCAGCTGTGGTGCCGCTGCCCGCGAAGACGAGCGTTCCTCCGTTGATGGTGGCCGATCCGCCGTGGTTATTAGCGGCGGAAAGTGTCAGCCTGCCGTCACCTGTCTTAATGATGCCCTGAGGACCAGTGATCACTCCGCTCACGGTGAGGTTGTGATCGGTTCCGAGGTTGAAAGTTCTGGTGCCTGCGGTTGTCCGCAGATTTAGCGAGATGGTGTCCTCAATGGTGCCGCCACCGACTACGGCGGCAGTACTGACGGTGCCGTAAAGGTTTAGCTGATTGCCGCTGAGACTAAAACTCTGCCCAGCGGTCGTGTTGTTTAATGTTATGTTGCCAAAACTGTTGCTAATATCATTATTGGTAGCGGTGTTAGTTGTTCCGCTGAAAATCAGGTTGTGTTGGTAATTTCCCGGAATTCCGTTATCCCAGTTGCCTGCATCGTTCCAATCGCCGTCGACCCCGCCCGTCCAGTTATAATCGTTTGCTGAGGTTTGTGCTGTGCCGGCGATAGTAAGTGCGGTCATTGTAATCATTACGGCGGATGAAAAACTGCCTGCCTTGAATAGGTTCTTGGTAATGTGGTTAGATGGGATAGTTTTCATGGTTAGATATGATTAGACATGATTAGGGGGTATGGAGCGGCTGGGTGTGGAGGATTTAAACGCTGTGGGCATTGCAATGATATGCTTTGGAATCCTTAATATTTAATATATTGTGCTTATGTGAGTATCGAAAGCATCATTATTATACAAAATATACAGATTGTGACCATGGCTTGCATGCACCTCCGCATATCTCAAATGCACACGTGTTTATGGGGGCTATCTAGCTATCTGATTGATCGGAGTATTTTTTCCTTATGGCCGGGAGCTAATAAATCCATCTCGGGCATGGCCATGAACGGTTATTATGATCAAACAGGCAATACTGACAAAAAAATACGGTTTCATGCTGTAAACATGAAACCGCACAGATGAATAAAATTAATTGAAGGTGGATGGTTACTTCCACTGCTTCATGTAAGCGACGATGTCGGCAACGTCTTGTGCTGTGAGTCCAAGCTGATCAGCAGATAGCATAAGAGAGCGATTAAGGTTCCCAGGCCTGCCGTTGATGAGTCCGCGGGGGATCATCTGAGTCAGGCCACCGGTTGATTTGATGATGGTGGGGTCAGAGTCAGTGGTGATGAGTCCATGAATTTCTCCTCCTGTTTTGAGTTTAACGACACGGCCACCATAGCCGTGGGCGATATCGTGAGATGGTTCAACGATGGCACGTGCGATGACTTCGCGAGGCTGACCAGTTCCCCATCCTTTGAGTGCTGGGCCGTAGCTGGGCCCAGCAAGGGTGGGCTCGCCAACTTGGTGACACATGATGCATCTTGTCATGGTTGCTCGGCCGCGTGTGATGTCGCCTTTCAGAGCTATGACATCTTCGACTGTGTAGCTTGGTTTGCCAGAGGGGGCGGGAACGGTAACGGCAACGGGCTTAATTTTGGAAGGGTCATAAATACCCCGTGTTTTGAGCTCTCCTGCGATGTTGTAGGAGCGCCACTCTCCGTGACCATTACGAAGTAGCCAGTAGGATGCGTCTGCTTTGGTGCGCTCATCATCGGCGAGCTCAAGCATAGCCTCGACGGATGATTTATGATTGATGAAGGCAAGAGATTCGACGGTAAGCTTACGAGCTTCAGGAGAGAGTGAGGGGTGTAGTGCTCGTGCTTTGAGATTATCAACGGCAACGGATGGCCAGAGGCGCCAGGTAAGCTTGGCAAATTGGTCTGACCACTGGTGAGGCTCTCCGGGGTTCATTGACTCCCTGATAGCTAGCCAAATTTCGTTCTCTTGGTTGGCGGCACCGAGACCAATGGCTTCGATGGCGTTTTTATCGTTGTGATCTACTTGGGGTGCTAGGGTGGTAAAGATAGATTTGGTGTCTGCTGCAGGTAAATCACGCAGGGAGAGGGCGACATCGCGACGGATGCCAGGGTCTGGATCATTGGCGAGCTGTTTTGCAAATGGTATGATAGCAGTGCCTTGTGAACCTATCGGGTTAATGCGGCGCAGGGCTCGGTAGGCTGTGAGGCGAATGTGAGCGTGATCAGACTTGAGTAGCTTGATGCACTCAGCTTTTCCCTTCTCTCCAAGGTGGGGCAGGAGCCAAATGGCACGGGCAGCAATATGTTTGTTGCTGTGTTTGAGAAGCTTGGTAAGGGCTGGTAGTGATTTCTCTCCGTGTTTTTTGAGGGCGCGTAAGCCTAAGTGGCGAGTGTTGATGGCTGGGCTGCTGAGGGCAGTGATCGCACCATCAATGGTTTGTAGGTTGAAACTAGGTGCTTTGCTTTTGAAGCCTTTGGGGGCGATGCGGTAGATGGTTCCGGAGCAAGAGCGGTCACTATCTCCGTGACCACCAACACGAGGGTCATACCAGTCGCAGATGTAGATAGCGCCGTCAGGTCCTACACTGATGTCTGAGGGGCGGAAGAGGATCTTGTTTTGATCGTGATTACCTTTGCCACGGCCTACGAAGTCAGATCCCGCGTAATTTTTGTCTGGATTGGATGTGATCAGGTTGCGCTGCTCGAGCTTGAAGGTGGCACCTTGGGGTGTGGGGTGATAATGAAAGATGGTGTTCTTGCCCGGCTCGGCAGAGAAGAAGGATCCATTGAAACGCTCGGGAAGAGCTCCGTTTTCATACATGGTGACACCAGTCGGTGAGCCTCCTCCGTAGATGTGTCCGACATCCATGGTTCCTGGATCATCTTGGCGCCAGTGCGCTCTTCCGTGGTCTTGTCCAGGGCGTTTGACGCTCCTATACATGCGCTTGGCATCGCGAGTGAAGTATCCTGCTGAGCCATACTCAAGTATGTAGGAGACACGGCAGGCTGGGGGGTCATCGTTGTCATTTTGAAAGGCGTTGCCGAATGAATCGAGGGACTGCTCGTATGAGTTGCGATATCCTTGACCAACAATTTCACAATCGGTGCCGTCGGGGTTCATGCGGACGGTAAATCCTGATGACCAGATGTGGCCGTCGTCGGAGCGTTTGCCAGATGCTGCAATGTGATCGACAAACCAATCGCCACCACCCCCTTTGTAGGGGCCGCCCATGTAGAAGTTTTTGCCGGAACGATCTTTGAAGATGGCTCCACAGTTGCCGTTGTTGAAATAGAATTTGCCATCGGGGCCAGCGGTAAGTGAGTGGAGGGAGTGGTCGTGATTTCGTGCATTGAAGCCGGTTAGGAGGACCTCGCGTTTGTCGACAGCAGGGTCGAATTTGAGGTCTCGATTGACATCGGTGTAGACGAGTAGCTCGGGTGGTTGTGAGACATAGATGACATTGTCAAAGACAGCTACTCCAAGTGGAGCGATGAGGCCTTTCTCCTGAACGAAGGTGTGTGACTTGTCGCAATGACCATCACCATTAGTGTCTTCTAGCACAGCGATACGATCTCCACCAGGCCGGCGCCCGTTATGGCGACGGTAGTTGACTCCTTCTGCAACCCAAATGCGACCTTTGTGGTCGATGTCCATGTTGGTGGGGTTGTAGAGGTGAGGGGACGTCGCCCAGATAGTGACTTCAAGATCGTCTGGGAGGGCAAACTGGTCGAGATTTACATACTCAGGCTCAAAGTTGGATTCCCATTCGGTTTCAATGGGATGAGTGATAGGTCCAGGTTTGTGGACAGAAAAGCGAACGGATGCGGAAGTGGGTTTGCCATTACGAAGCGCGCTGCTGTCGTCGAGACCTGCTAATGCAGTGAAGGTGATGCTGCCATCTGGGACGTTGAGAATAATGGTGGAGGTAGCGTGCGTTCCGAGGCCGGTTTCATATTTTTTACCGTCTACGGTGAGAGCCTTGTTGTCAACATTGAGGTTGTATTTGAGGCTGCCCCAAGCCTGAGTGGCTCGAGCGATGTGTTTCTTTTCGACAGGAGTAGATTTACCATCCGCACCAATGAATGTGGGGTTGATCCAGTTGGCCCAGTCGTGATCTTTGGCGCCGAGATCGCTCACATGAAGTTGGATTTGAGACAGCCCTTTGATGTTAACGCTGAGCTCATGGCTTCGCTTTTGACTCGAGGCCCGAAGTTTGGGGCTCTGGTAAAGTGATGACGGCTCGTTGCTAGCAGGGGTTTCTTTTTTAGAATCTGATAATGTTTGGGCATTTGATGCGGCTTTGGCATTTGATGCGGCTTTGTTTTTGCGATCTTTTTCTTGTTGAGCCTTAAGCTTGGCCGCGGCCCGAGCTTTCAGATTAGGCTGTTTCATCGGCTTTTGTGTCAGAAGCTCTGGTGTAGGGAGTTGCACTGGTTTGCCTTTGACAGGGCGATCAAGATTGGCGTTGAGCATGGCGAGGGTGATGGGCTTAGACTTGACGCCGCCATCAGGAACTTGGCCGCGTGCCAACCAGACGATTGAGTTGAGGACGAGCTTACGGAAGTCATCAATGGCCCAGTTACGATGGTAGTGGCCGCCAACAAATCCGATACCGCGGCCTCCATTCTCGACTTTGGGATCACGACACCACATGAGAGCTTGCTCAGTGCCGAAACAATTTTCGCCGTGTTCATTCCAGAGGTTGATGTAGCGGATGGTTTTTTCTGGGGTGGGTGTTGCTGTTGCCAGGGAGTGGCAGCAATCACATTCCTCTTTGGTCGGGAAGCGCATGTTGTAGTAAAACTCATCGTAGGCGGTGATGGGCTTGCCTAGGCCTTGGGCAACGGGGTGACCATCTCTGGCTGTCATATCAGCAATCCAGTGCGGGTTTACTGACCAACCGGTTTCCATGAAGCCTCCGATCCATGGTTTGAAATATTTCTCGCCTATTTCTTTAGTGGGGTGAACCCCGTAGTGCATGAACATGATGCCCATGCCGGCTTTAACTTTCTTATCTAGGAACTCTACTTTTTTACCAAGTCTTCCGCCGGCATCTGCATAGATGATGCAGGCATCAACTCCTTCGAAAATTGATTCGTCTTTGGGCCATCCATACCAGTGTACCTTGGCTTCTAGGTCGAGACCACTTTGATTGAGCGCGTCAGCGAGTAGCATGCAACCAGCACGGAATTCATGTTCTCCGTTAGCGTGGCTTGGTGGGCCAGCAAGAAAGAGGATTTTTTTCTTAGCTTGCGCTGGAGCTATACAGATCAAGATTGCGAATGCGAGAAAGGTAATGCGGGTAAGATAATTCATATTATATGCTAAACATACTATCGTTAATTGCCGATATTTCAAGTGATTGACACGAATATGATCCAGTGCACTTGTGGATAACCCGTATGGGTGATGTTTTTG
>ENA-UZWU01002050-UZWU01002050.1-metagenome-genome-assembly--contig:-Day-4--1m-contig-2050_pt1 | contig 14866 bp, 18 predicted proteins | sample MGYA00260345_ERZ794905 | MGnify/ENA metagenome assembly ERZ794905
GCTAACTGTTTCCACCATTGAGTATCTTTTGCGCCAGCGTTTGTGTTCATACTTAACCACATAGTAGGATTGTGTTGTCTAAAATAACGAAATATTTTTAATGTATCTTTAGCAACAATAGGGTCGCCCAAGTTGCCACACATGTACATACTGTCTAGTTGTTGGATAAACTCTGGCTTAAAGATACGTTTACAGTCTGCTAAACTAAGTTCAGCATTAGTAATATGTCTGTTGTCAGCACCACCATTTTCATTACGGTCACACATAGGACATGCCGCCTGACAACGTTGCGTAACTTCTAGGTGTACTTGTTTTATGTTATGATAGTTATACATCGTATATTAGTTTTACATCTTTACCTGGGCCATACTTACTGGGTAAGTCTCCGTATTCTTCTACATACCATTCAATAACAGCACGATACCATTTTTGACTGTCGTGGTGTGCCAGTTTATTAAACTTATAAATGTTATTATTAGTTGCTGACATCGTACTTAAAGCTCTGGCGCTTTCAGTTTGTAGTTGTCTTAGTGTTAAATCATTTATATCCAATTTTCATGTACCTTGTGTATTCTGGTAACTCTAGTTCACCTTCAAACAATGGCTTACGCATGTGTATCATCCAACTAAAGTCAGCTAAACTGTTGTGTGTATTAACGTGCTCGTCAAGATCATGGTAGTTGTTGCCTTGCATGATGATTAAACTTCCAAATGGTATACCGGTATACCAATCATTGAAATCAAGAATGTGCTCTGTGCTGGTATTAATAAATGTATTTGGTTTTAGACGAGTTTCAATATGTTTACCCGAAGAGAAGTTCTCAGTTTCAAAGTAAAAGTTACCAACACTGCCGTCACTGGGGGCTGGCTCAGTGGTATAATTCATTTTGTGGATGTCTACTGTACTTGCTTTAAACCGCCATTTGTCTAAATACCACGGCTTGTTAAATATTTCTGCTATGGGTCCTGCTGATGGATCAGTATCAAAACTATGTATGCGTTCTAGTTTTATATCACTCTCAAACAACATTGTAGCAAGTGTAGCATACCAACCTGCACACAGAAATACCACACCCAAATCTAAGTCCAGTTTTTGTAGTTCAGTTACCAACCATTTCTTGCTTAACAGTTGTCCACGACTAAAACAATCTTTGTTGTACTCCGTATTGTTAATCATAAAACTTTTAAATGCTGCTGTAAACTCTGTTTTTATATGTTGATCAATTACGTCTGGAAGTTTAAACATATTTTGATCTTCAATTAATTTTCCTAATTCGTCATTACCTAATAGTTTTAAAATACTACGTAAATTTTTATTTGCCACTGCTTTACGTACTGTTTCCAAATACTGATACAGAGTATCCACATCATGGCAATTTGTTTTTTGCATTATTCTAAAGATACTATGTAGATTTTCTTCTAATATTGCACTGCGTAAGTCACTATCAGTGTCGTTACATAATCTAAAAATACTACTTAAATCTTGATCAATAACTGCACGTCTTAGATCAGCTAGTGCTGTTACTTCTGGATAAAGTATCTCATACCTATCTAATATTTCATGAAGCTCAAGCATTTTCCAGTGCCTCTACTGCTTCTGTAAATGTCTGTTGTAACCAAGCAAAGTCGTTAATACGATTGAGTGCATTGATATTGCCTCTGTAATAAGCACCAAAGTCTGCACCTTGTTTTGCGCCCATTGTACAATATTCACCAAATGGTCGATTTCGTCCACGTGTTTTCCACACATCTAGTCTATACTCGTTGTCTATATTATCTCCATTTTTAATAATACTGCTGGCTAGTTTAGTACATTCTCTAAATGCACTCTTCCAGGTATCAAACGGATTAGTATTAAACGCTGTAATGTTACTAACTTGAAACTTTGGCACAAACGGACAACCAATTGATGTTGTCATATCAACTCGCCAATCCTTTGCTTTTAGTAGAGCTTTGCGTGGAAACATTTTTGCTCCACCATATCCATATACTAAATCATTAATAGGGTTACGACTACGCCACACATAAACACACTCTGTTTGTGGAATGTGTTCGTACTCTAGTTTGTTTGCTTGTGGCTTAAAGTTAAAACTAAACTCTTCTTCAATAATAGCATCAGCATCAATTACATAAAAGTGACTTGTTTCCGCTATCTCTGCTGCAGCCTGATGTGCATTGAATATACCTTTAACGCCCTCTACTCTTTTAGCGTGTGGTGCATAGTATTTTAATATTTCAAAGTTTTCTTCAGCCTGCTCTTCATGATAGCTGATTTGTATTACGTCTAGCAATCGGTATTCTCCTGTGGTGTTCTGTACAATAATATACGATTATATACGATTTGTCAATCGTTAATCATATATGAATGGATCACGCTTACGAAGTTTTTCCAACCTCTCTGCACGTTCCTGTTCTTTTTGTTTTCTTTGGGCTCGTTTAGTCCAAGGACTTAGTAACCATTGTCTGATTCTGGTAAACATACCTTTACTCCGTATTGTTCTGTCCAACGTAGTGCATCCTGTTCGGTATTAACTAGTGGCTCACCTTTGATGTTTAGACTAGTATTTAACAGCATAGGACACCCTGTTTCCATTGCCCAACGCTTTAGTAAGGTATAAATCCAGCCATTTGACTCATCCACTGTCTGTACTCTTGATGTATCATCGTAATGTACAATAGCAGGAAATAAATGTGGTTGACGACATTTAAGTGTGTACTGCATAAATGGTGACTCAGTAAAGTTTTTGGGTAACTCAAAGTAATCAGCCAAGTGCTCTTTTAATATCATGGGAGCAAACGGCCTAAACGCTTCACGCTGTTTAATTTGGTTTACTCTGTCCTTGACATCTACTCCCCTAGGATCAGCAAGAATGCTTCTGTTTCCGAGAGACCTAGGTCCAAATTCTGCTCTACCACAGGCAACGGCTGTGATTTTTTTGTTTTTAAGTTCTCTGACAATAGTTTCGACTGGGTAGTCTCCTGGGATGTCGTGTCCTGTGTAGGCATGTTTAAACTCCATAAATTGTTTCTTTTTAGCTAGTACGCATCCAATACTACTACCAGCATCGCCAGGATTAGGCATAATCCATACGCTATCAAAATATTTATATGCCAAACTGTTTGCAACGCAATTTAATGCACAACCTCCCATGATTGTAATACGGCGGCTTTTAGTTTTTTCTGCCGTTATCATACAATAACGTTCAAATATTTCTTCATATATGCGCTGGGTGGCTGCAGCAATGTCAGCATAGTCTTGTACACTATTTAATTCGGGACGCCAATCTCGGCATCCTCTGTGACAGTCTCGTTTAAACAATGTACGTGGATCACGCAGGTCTGGAAACTTTTTAATAAAGTCCATCTTTACAAGTTCATAATACCGTTCTGGATCGCCTATTGCAGCCATGCCCATGAGGATGTATTCGTGTTCTTGTGGCTTTAGTCCTAGTCGCTGTGTCATAGCACTATACCAGATACCAACACTGTGTGGATAGTTCTGGCTCCACAGTTTGCGTAGTTTACCACCAGTGCCATTCCAGATACTAATAGTATTCCATTCACCAATACTGTCTATTACTAGTACTGCACTGTCTTTTTCACCAGGGTTAGTATAGTAGCCTGCGGCTGCATGACTTAAATGATGACCGACTGGTTCACTAACTGGTGCTGTTTGATCATATAATTGATTACGCATATAAGCAGTGGGCGATATCTTTTTTAATAATGGCCATTGCCCAGCCCATGCTTGTCGTGTTTTCTTTAATAGTGGCCGCTCATAATAATAAATTTTATCAGGCTTGCCAAATTCAAGTGCCTCTGCAATTAAATCAGGATGTAAGTTTTTGTCGTTTTTAATACGACTGTAGCGTTCACTGTGTGCGGCGAATTCTAATCCGTCAGCACTAAACACTGCTAAACTAGCATCGTGTGACATACCGCTCCAACCCCATGTAATCATTCTGTTTCCTTAATTAACTACTACTATAAATACTTATATGATAATTTATGTTGACATTGACGGAACAATCTGTGAGGAGATTCCATTCCGTGGCAAAACTGCCGAACATTATCTTGCGCAAAAACCTTATCCTGATCGTATATCAGCTATCAATAAACTGTATGCTGAAGGTCACCAAATACATTACTGGACTGCCCGTGGCGCAACACGTGGTATTGACTGGACTGATTTAACACGTGAGCAACTTAGTGAATGGGGCTGTAAGTATCATGAACTTCATGTTGGCAACAAGCCGCATTTTGATATGTATATTTGTGATAAAAGTTTTAACAGTGAATCTTGGTTTACTCAAAATTCGTATGAACAAATACCTCCGGTGGAAAGTCACTAATTAATCGTTCAAATATATAGATAAACCCTAATTCATGATAACTTTTCATCAATAACGGAAGATCGCTTTCTTTGTAATCGATACAAACATCTGTTGCACTACTAATACGTCCTTGGGGATTAAAAGTAATGCTCATAGTACGTGCACCAGTTTTACTGGCGATGTCTATGTAAGAAAAACTGCTGGCGGTATTTCCACTAGCAGTAACAAATACAACTAAATCTCTGCTATCTAAACGTGGTACTTGTAGGTCTTCACTGTGGTATGCACGTAGCCCTTGTTGGCTTAATCGTTGCATAAACATCTTACATGCTAGACCCACTCTTCCCTTTGCCACAAATACAATATTGCGGGCACGTTGCAGTTCAACTAGAATAGTGTCTTGTTTTTGTTTATTATAGAGTGTAGTATAATCACTCCAAACTTTGTCAAAGTTGTTCATTTAATTTTTCCATTGCTAACAAGAACAAGAATTTATTAAGCTCTTGATCTACGTTAAGCGGAGCCATACTAAGCCAAATACATCCTACGCTTAGTTCTATTTTGCGCTTGTTCCACTTATACAAACCAGTGTTGTAAAATTGTTCTCTTCTTTCATAGTCTGTCTTTGTTAGTTTTAATTCTATTATATACTGATCTTGGTGTGTTGTCAAGTGCCAAGCCGACTTTAAATTTGTATTATGTAGATGTAAACTGTGATAGAACTTACACATATCATAATATACATCCTCTACTATGCCTGGTCTGTGATCAATATAATGTATTTTATCATCACCAACAACAATATTATCCAATACTAAATCACCATGTGCTGGTCCTTGTATACCACTGCACAGCATTGGCCAAGGTAAATTTTCCATAATACGTACTGGGTCTATTGTTTTGCCGTTAATTATAATACTACCGGCAAACTCTGGGTTTTGCTCTATCATAAGATTGAATCTTTCCCAGGTTTTGTCTTGCCATAGTTTAGTATCGTATGTTTGTTGATTGTTGTGTAAACTAAACTCCCATAACCGCACAAGTGTTGATAGCAGGTGCGTAAACTCACCGTTGACTGGATTAACACGACCCTCTACAAAGTCGTAGCTTATACCATGTTCCCCTTGGGTTACAGGCTGTGGATGTGGAAACGCCATATTCTTGAAGTTTATATCCGGCTTGTGTTCAAACAATTTAACTACCCGTTGGTTTACTTTATAAAACTCCTGATTTGTTTTATCCAGTATACCAAAGTCATCATTAAACTGTTGTCTACAAGTTTCGTAACTGTTACGATTGCCAACATCATACCAATCGTCAAGCGGAATACTATTCAGTTGGTTAAACTTTTGATAAAGCAGTAAGTCGTTACGAGTTAACTCACTGTGTTGTAGTATATTATATAACTGTTTACTGTCTTGTATATACGCAATGCCAGCGTAAACTTCTTCACCACTGGTATCATAGTGTTGACTATCTATTGGGTTACATGTATAGTAAGTATTGCCCACTGGTTCAGGCACACTGGTTGTCCAGTTATCACATGCATTGTAGTATAATGGCTCTTCAAATACGTGTTCAGGGATCTGTTGGAAACTTCTAATCTGGTTACTCATCCAGTCGTCGATGTATATAAACTCTATATTTGTGTATCCAGCATGTTCAATATACTCACGAATAATGTTAGCTTCATAACCCAGTGTAATATAGATAGTATCTATATCAGTATAGCTTTGTATAATACGATCAATAACTGCCATATTGCCTATACGTATAAGTGCTTTGTGAAACTTAGTGTATCCTACACTTCTAGTTCCTGGTCCACTGCATGGTATTAAGAGGTTAGCCACTGCATATTTTCCTTGTATTTGTCATTAAATATTATTTTACTTCCTGCTACCAATCGTATTTTAGGATGTAACTGAAAACGTGATAGTGTTGCTGGTGTTACACCGCCATCCACTGTTACATAACGCTCTGTGTGTGATAGACTGTCTAGATCAAAGAACGCATCCTGTACTTTAATACCAGGATTATATGCCATTAATAAAAAGTTGTCTACATCAAGTCTGTCGCATATATCGTCCATTTGTCGAATAGTATGATAAGGTTTGAATGCCAGTTTAAGTCTAGCATCTCTGCTTAAAAAGTCAACACACTGTTGGTCACTGTGGAAACTTTCATAGTGTGCATAGATTACATTGGCACTGCTGGCAAGTATATCGTCCCAAGCATTGCTGTTACTTTGTATCATAGCGTGTACGTCTATGTGTCCAGCAAAGTGTTCTCTGGCTTCATCAATGGCTTCAGGGTGGCATCCCAAGCGTGGAACAAACTGTCCATCCATAAAGTCCATGTGTAGACTCATACTGTAGTGTGGTTCTAAACACTCATATGTTTCTTTTATTTTGGGCCAACTGGCACATATATAACTTAGGCTAAGTTGCATTGTATTCTCATTTCCTCGACTATTTCTGGTGTCCAACCATCATACCAATGGTAACGCCATTGGTCAGCAATTGGTGGGTCGTTTAAGCTCAGTAACATTGGCGGCAATTTTGATCCCATGTTAAATGTATATCCATTATCCACACAAAACTTGGGCACTACCATTTCAGGTATACTCCACCTATCAATAGGATCCATAGTTCCGCCGTGTATTCGATTATCTTGTTCTAACAGCCAGTCTTCTAACCCAGCACCAAATATTTGTGCACCTGGTCCATCAAAAGTATTTAAAACATCTCCTGCATTTAAATGTCCACGTAAGATATGCATATCATGTAAACTAACTATGGGTGATAAATCAAAACCTGCGTGATGTGTGTAGTGTTGATCAGCATCACCATGTGGTGTCCACCATACACTAAACAACTCTTTGGCATAATGCCAAAGACTATAGTCTGATGCTAATGCTGTATCATAACGCTGTCTTATTACTACACTATTTTTAGTAAGATTGTCAAATATTTCTGGTAATTCCTGTACTGCTGAACTAAAATGTAAAAATTGATTGACCCATCGGGTATGCCAAGGACGATAATCAAACTTTTCTTCCATGCGATTTAATATTTTGTCATCGGTCCAGTATACAAAGTTAATACTGTCTGCCCAATCCCATACTTCTCGCTGATGTTTTTCCCATTTGTTTTTGTTAATTGGAAACTTTTTGGAATTGTAAAGATCCATTACATAATCATTGGCACTGTGTTTATTAATAATAGCCAGTGGATCATAGTAGGGATCCACATCTAATCCAGCTAAACGTGGATCTTCGCCTTGCATATAACGATCAGGAGTATCATATTCACTAACAACACATACAATATCAATTATAGGTTTGTGTTTAACAGGACAACCCTTTGCCCAATTTTCCCCAGTTAGTTTTGCATTAGGATCGTTACAGTGATCATCTTTAGGGTATGGATAAATGGTGGATTTCATTACATCACTTAAATAACGTTTCCAAGTCTTTAATGTAGTACCACGTGGTTGCCCAACAAGCACTACCACAATACGATCAGTTACTTCACGCACTCTATCAATAGAATATTCTAGTTCCGATTCAAACTCTAGTTTACTGACCATAATCACTGCCTACTCTTTTTTTCCAATAGTCTATCCAATCACCAGTACGTGGTTCAGTACTAAATCCGCCTAGTGCAAAATCTTCACTATACCGTTGTGTAAATGCCTCCCACACTTCGGGATCTTGTAAAAAATACCAACTGCTTTCTTCTAAGTTAACATGCCTTTCTAGCCAAACATTAAACTTATCACGACGGCGCAGTTTCCCCCATAGGTGGTGACGTTCTAAATTATGATCTGTAATCACACCAACTTTTCTAATACTGTTAAGTATGCACTTGATCCCATATGGCCACTCTATTTCAGGAAGCATCTCTGTAATTTCCTGTTGTGTTACTTGATGTTGTAGGTCTTCGTGCCATAGTGCATCTGGTTGCCAACGTTTGAAGCGTTGTGTTTGTGACTCCATCCACCACTCTGTGCAATTTTTTAACAAGTCCAACAAGTACTCTCGACCTACCATAAATGTGCCACGATAATGTCCTGTAATATTAATACGCAAGTCACCACGATCATATTTTAAATGTCTTAAAAAATATCCAACTGGGTCATATAACATACCTATTCCATAAAACTGAGATTGGGGTCTAGTACACCAAATGCTTTCAAATTGGTCATAACTTTTTAAGTCGTTAACATAACTAATATGATTATAGAACTCGAATTGCTCATTATTAATAATGCCTATCATACTGTCAGTATAATATTGCCATAATGTGTTGGCATGATAATTAGTCATATTTTCACCACGACGTGCTCGATCAAAATATTCATTTGGTAAAATTATTTCATCAGCCACAGGCTCATGACCCCGAGTACCACGTGGATGGCTATCAGCTTGGCTATTATTAAATTGTGTTTGTTCTAGATGGTCGCCTAGTCCATCGAGTATTGCTGTCTCGATGTCATTTACTGTGCGGTAAAGTTTCATATAATTAAGTACCTACATAATATAAATAGTATTTATGAAACAAATAAAGAAGCTAGATCCGGAAATTAACCCAATCACGTTCAAAGATGGCAGGGGCATTATACAAACATTTTACCCTGAACAGTACAACATAGTGGAGTGGAATTATATTGTAACACTCAAAGGTGCTGTGCGTGGACATCACTATCACAAAGAGTTCGACGAATATATTATGTTTGTTGAGGGTGAAGGTGTGTACACTGAACTAACAGATGGTCAAGAGCTAGTAACTCCAGTAAGTGCAGGAGATTGTATATACTTGCCTATGTTAGTACCGCATACATTTTACCCCACTGCTGACTGTAAAATGATTGCAATGATTACCAAACGGTGGAACGACTGTGATGAACCTATTACCAGATCATAATTTATGGCCATTTGACATTGCTTTAAAATGTTATAATGATAAGTTTTACAGTAAATTAGAGCATGATAGTTTTTATCAAACAGGAGACCATTTCCAATTAGTTAAAAATGTTACAACTGATTATACAGCCGACAATGTAACGTATGATCTTAATTATGGGTTTAGAGCTCGTGCAGATTACCAATATATTGATATAATGACACTGGGCTGTAGCCATACATTTGGTGTGGGTATTCCACTAGAACATACTTGGGGATATCAACTTACTAAAAAATTAAATATGAATACAGATCGTTATGCTAACTTGGGTATGTGTGGTGCCAGTATGGAAAATGTATTAATGATAGCTAGTAGTGTTATCATGCGACATCAGCCAAAGGTAGTAGCTATATTAGCACCGCATAGTGAGCGATCAATAATAATGAATAATAATAATAGGATTGTAACACTGTTTCCTGGCAATGCAAAAAACCCAGAAATTTTAGAGGCACTTGGAGATAATGCTGTAGATAAACTAGATCATTGGCATGAATGGCTTGATGATAATCATAGATATCAAGAAGCCAAGATCACAATGATGAAATATTGTATACAAAGAATATGCAGTGCAAGTCACAGTAGACTATTATGGGTTGATTTAGATAATGATTTACGTAATAAAACAGTATATGATACTGAGCACTTAAACCGTGCGAGAGATAGAATGCATGTTGACGGATACCACAACAACATATTTGCAGAAAAATTTATGGAGATATATAAATGAGAATAGCAATAACAGGCGGAGCAGGATACATAGGATGTAGACTGAGTGAATATTTTTTACGCCAAGGACACACAGTTGATTGTATTGACTGGTTAAAATGGGGTATAGAACCCGTACTAAACATTATAGACCACCCTAATTTCCATTTACACAAGCTGGACATTTGTACTCCACAAGTAGAGCCTGTACTGGCAGGAGCAGATGCGGTTGTACACTTGGCAGGCATTATCGGTTTTCCAGCATGTAACGCAGATCCCAGTGAAGCATATCGTATTAATGTAGATGGTACCAAAAGGGTTATTGATGCAAGTGCAAATAAACCGTTCGTGTATGCAAGTACTGGTAGTGTATACGGAGCACTAGATAGTGTGTGTACCGAGCTAGTAGAGCCCAATCCTATTAGCACATATAGCGTTTACAAACTTGTGGGTGAGGAATATTTAGATGGTACTGATGCTGTTATACTACGTCCAGCAACCGCATTTGGTGTTAGTAACCGATTGCGTAACGACTTATTAATCAATGACTTTGTAAACAAGGCGTGTCAGGGCGAACACATGACACTGTTTGAAGGCCATTTTAAACGAACATTTATTAGTATTAATGACCTAGTACGCAGCTTTGCTTGGAGCATCGAACGCTTTGACGATATGAAGGGCGAAATTTGGAATGTAGGTGATGAAACATTAAATCACACTAAGTTAGAAATATGCGAAACAATTAAACGTCACTTACCAGACTGGACATATGAAAACAATACTACACTAGCACACGACCAGGACGGACGCAACTACTTTGTTGACTACACCAAGATACGTGAACTAGGATATACTGCAACTGAAACACTTGATCAGGGAATACAAAACTTAATTAAAGTTTATTCAAAGTAGTGATCCCATTTTTCATGTTCACGCCAAGTTAACCCTACTGCGTTAACATTTAGATTCTCGAAGTCAACGATTACTTCTGTACCTTCCGATGTTTTACCATATTGGGGAGAACTAGAGTCTAGTATAAAATGGTTGAGATGTTCAGGAATATAATCAATCGGTTCACAGTACTCTTGCTCTGCCCAACCGTCATGCCAAATAATATTTGGTATTAATTTTTGATCCGGAAACTTATCAGCTAATATACGACTACATCCAAGTTCACGCTGGTATACTGCTGGACTTCTATATACTTTAAAAACTGGACCTGGGTTATGACGAAAAACTAATTTACTTTGACCGTAACCAATAATAACAGCTGGTCCTGGATTTTGCTGTGCGTACCTTTTCAAGTTGGGATAAAATTGTGGAAACATTTTCGTCATGCGTTTTCTATATTCTGGATGAGAATGGATAAGCTCAAGAACTTGACTAATATTAAATCCGAAATTTTCTAACTGTTTTATTCCGTTACTGTCATAATGGTTATTAATCAGTAACTGTTCTTCCAGCCTTATAAACTCTTCATATTGTTGTTTAAGACTTTCCATAGAAGTCACGTATAACTTGACAAATTTCTGTAATATTATAATCCAACAAATCAGCTTGCCCTGGCAATTGTAATCCACGAGCACCAATATAGTCTGTTACTGGACTTTCTGTTTTCCATTGTTTGTGGAAGGGCTGTTCGCATAAGCTATAGTATACTGCTCTACATCCTATATGATAACTACGTAAATGTTTAGCAAGTTCATCACGATTTTCTACTAGTATTTCTGGATACGTTGGTGTACACCATGACAAGTTAGTTTCTACAAATTCAACTACATTATCTAATTCACGACGGTATAAATTATAAATTTCTTTCTTGCGTTCTACAATTTCAGGTAGTTTACGCATTTGCTCTACGCCAAAGCTAGATTGTAGATCAGTAAACTTAAAGTTCATACCCATTATATTATATACTTCACCCACTCCTACAGTGCGTCCAAAGTTTTTTATAGCGTGTATACGCTCACTAAGTTCGGCATTGTTTGTAATGATACACCCGCCCTGTCCTGTTGTAATAATTTTAGGTGCACCAAAACTAAACACACCAACATCACCCATTGTTCCAATATGTTTATTAGCATGCCAACTACCCAATGCTTGAGCGGCATCTTCAATAACGAAGTGTCCATTATTGCGTAGTTGTTGTATTTGGTGTTGATAGTTTTGTGGTGTTCTGCCATTAATACTTGCTACATAAACAACACGGTTTGTAACTTCGTTAAAGTCTAGAGTATATGTATTGGGGTCAACATCAATGAAGTTTGGAGTAGCACCCATTAATATGCTACCATTTGCTGTTGCTGCTTGCGTATATGCTGGGCAGTCAAATACCTCACCTGGCTTGATGTCGCTGAGCATACTACAAAGCAATAGACCCATAGTAGCACTTGGTACCATATGAGCATGTTTTGCGCCAGTATAGTCACAAATCATTTGTTCTAGTTCTCTAGTTTTGGTGTGTTCCATTATCCAGCCGCCGCTGTCTATGTACTGTTTAACACTATTACGTTCTTCCAGTTCATATACTGGGTTCATGTGACTGTTAGGTGTTATCATATTTTAAATCCTAATATTGATTGTTGTTGTTGTGTTGTGTAATTATACCATCTTAGCCTGTGATCATCAAAATCATTATGATTATGATATTCTTTCCACATCCTTAGTGTTGCATTTCCTAGTTGATCAGAAAAGTGTATATTATAATTTTGGGTTAAAAAGAACTCACTAAGATGCATATGGGCGGTTGGTCTGTTACTATTTCCACAAAAACGTTTATCAAGGTCAGCAGCTACCCAATCCTCATACATAGTACACAATTGTTTTAGTCCTGGTCCGTCTAGTGCATACATTGTGTCGTGAGACCAAAACTGATTACCAATTATACTAGGATGTTGCTGTTCCCAACCTGCATATTGTAACAACACGTTGGGTCTTTTAATATACGGATCTAGTCGTTCTTTATCATACTTATGTTGGAATATCTGAATTTGATTTGCAACCTTTGCTAACTCAAATATTTTCAAATTTAAATCATATCTAGTTCTTAAAATTACACTCTTGTTGGTATAACTATTGAATAATTCTGGTTGATTGAGATATGCCTGACTTAATTGGTAATGTTGTGCTTGCCAACCCACTTGGTCATGGTTATTATACGGATGTCGTTGTCTTAAACGTTTAAGCAAGTCGTAATAACTTACAGTACAAACTGTAACCGTACTAGCAAAACTAAATTGTGATTTTATGTAGTCAGTAAACTGAGTTTTAAGCGGTACTTTTCCATTACCATTATCGTCAACAACCTGGTCAGTTATATATTTTTTTAAATCCCAAAGAGCACTATCATCGTCATCATGAGTATTAATATCAAAGAACCCTGAACATGCTGTTTTACTATTACCAGTACCATATACGTCATGATCCCATACTAGGGCAATAACGTCTATAGGCGCATCAGATGATTTTAGTTGATTTACAAACTTTTCTTCCCACAATTTTGTACCCACAAAGCTAGGACGGCCCACAAGTATAATACAGTAACGGTCAACGTCAGTTTGGAAATTTACTTTTTCCAATTTTTAATCCAATTGCTTATGTAAGGTTCTAATACAGCATGTGCTTCTGGTCCTAGGTGGGCATCAATATAAGTTTTTTGACTCTTGAGGTATTGTTTACGATGATTTTTTGCCAAGACTTGGTGTACAGTTTGATCTCCAAGTATATTATATGGTTTTAAAGTTTGTATTCCTTTAAACTTATTAGTAATCTCTTTTTTATTATCAATGTCATTGCCCCAAAAGAATATACCAACACAATCTGTTACTGTCTGTGCGGCAAATATCATGGACATTAATTCTTGCTCTAGCTTTAATAACGCATAAGGGTGTGATTGTTCTTCTACTTGAGTTACTAACTGTTGCTTTGAGTCATACCATTCGCCACACCATTCAGTATAGTCAAACGGTTCTCGCTCAACCCATTTTAATTTATTTGCTGGTGTTCGCTTTTGCAAAATCGTATCCGTACCATCATTGGTACTCCAAAAACGTAAATGGTCATGATGCTGTTGTTGTCGTTTTCTTGTGGATTTTGTTTTTTGCCAACATGCATACATTTTTAAGAAGTCGTTCCACCAACCAGAATAATAAGCGTCACTATCAGATCTCCAAGTAATTGTTTCGTGTGTCATATCTCCTTCCACAGTTAATCTAGGAAACGATACGTGGTCATAAAACATACGTGGTTCAATGATAATAGCATCAGGCCGTTGTATAGTTTTATCACTAGCAACTATCTTTATAAAGTCAAATATTTGTAAATTTTGTGCACCGCTAGTACCAAAGTTAATAATAGAATGTCCTGTTTGGTTACCAACTAACTCTGGGTAACTAGAGGTGTCTTGATGTTTCACACCATCAGCAAAACCATCAGTATGACTTGTGCCAAAAAACCAAATCATAAATTATTATACCAATCGTATGTTTCTGCTAGAGCATCTTCCAAACTGTAAAGTGGCTTCCAGCCCAATGCTTTTAAACGCTCATTACTGATTGCACGATTACTGATACCTTCTGGACGGTCTGTATTGTAAAATAGTTTACCCCGAAATCCACTAATGCGTTTGAGTGTTTCAGCTAGATCACGTATAGTTGTTTCTACACCACTTGCAATGTTAACTGTATCAAACGTATCGTTGTTTAATGTTAAATCCATAGCACGTACTGCATCTTTAATATAGAGTAAATCTCTACTCTGCTTACCACTGCCCCAGATTTCTATCTCACTGTGATCTTCTCGTACTGCGGTTACAAACTTTTGCATTAGCGCACCTACTACATGGGCATGTTCTCCTGTACGGTC
>ENA-UZWU01004311-UZWU01004311.1-metagenome-genome-assembly--contig:-Day-4--1m-contig-4311_pt1 | contig 14863 bp, 13 predicted proteins | sample MGYA00260345_ERZ794905 | MGnify/ENA metagenome assembly ERZ794905
TTTACACTTTTTGCAAATTTAGACAAAACACCTTTTTTTGGAGGAGTTTTAGGATTCGACCATTTTGATAATCTATCCTGAATTTCTTCTTCTGATACCTTTAAAGTTAACTCATCTTTATCAGCATCAATTAAAATGATATCACCATCTTCAATAATTGCGATTACTCCTCCATCTGCAGCTTCAGGAGTTATATGCCCAACTACAAAGCCATGAGTCCCACCAGAGAAACGACCATCTGTTATAAATCCTACTTTATCGCCCAATCCTTGGCCCATAATTGCTGATGTTGGTTTTAACATTTCACGCATTCCTGGGCCACCTTTTGGACCTTCGTAGCGAATAACAACAACATCACCTGGCTGTATTGTCTTTGAAAGGATTGCTTCAACGCCATCTTCCTCAGAATTAAAAACCCTTGCTGTACCTTCAAATGATGTACCCTCTTTTCCAGTGATTTTTGCTACAGCGCCTCCTAATGCAAGATTGCCATAAAGAATTCTTAAATGGCTACTAGATTTTACTGGATTATCAAAGGCTTTTATGATTTCTTGATGTGAATCATATGCTTTTACTTGGGATAGATTTTCACTTAATGTTTTTCCAGTTACCGTAAGACAATCACCATGAAGAAGACCCTTTTCAAGAAGTGTTTTCATTAGCGGTTGAATTCCACCATTTGCATTTAATTCTGACATATAGTGAGATCCAAATGGTTTTAAGTCAGCCATTACAGGAGTATTTTTACCCACCCTAGTAAAATCATCTAGGTTTAGATCAACTCCGATTGCATGAGCCATTGCCAATAAATGGAGAACTGCATTAGTAGAACCACCAAGTGCAATAACAAGAGTGATAGCATTTTCAAATGCTTTCTTAGTCATGATATCTGACGGTTTAATATCTTTTTCGAGAAGATTCATAATTGCAACACCAGCATCTAAACAATCCTTCTGTTTATAATCAGATACTGCATCCTGACTACTACTTCCTGGCATGCTCATTCCTAAGGCCTCGATCGCTGAGGCCATTGTATTTGCTGTATACATACCTCCACATGAACCTGGACCTTTCACAGAGACTTTTTCAACATGAATTAAGTCTGCTTCATCTAATTCTCCTTTTGAGAATTCTCCTGTTTTTTCACATACTGTTACATAGTCAGTATTCTCAGAACTTGGTTTTATTGACCCTCCATAAATAAATATTGAGGGTCTATCAAGTCTAGCCATACCAATAATGCATCCAGGCATATTTTTATCACAACCACCAATTGCTATAACACCGTCATACCCCAAACACCCAACAACTGTTTCAATAGAATCAGCAATAACTTCTCTTGAAACCAAAGAATATTTCATGCCCTGAGTTCCCATGGAAATTCCATCAGAAACAGTAATAGTATTAAATAAAACTCCTTTTCCTCCAGAGCCATCAACAGACTTTTCAACAACATCTGCAAGTTGATTGATATGCATATTGCAAGGGGTAACTTTTGCTCCCGTCGAGGCAATTCCGACAAATGGTTTAGTAAAGTCTTCAGAGGTGAAACCAACGCCTCTAAGCATAGATCTAGATGCTGCCTGATTAGGCCCATCAACTAATTCTTTTGAAAATTTTCTATTTGTCATAACTCCAATTCTATTCTGATGCGTATCTTAGCGCAGCTGTAAGTAATTTTTTAGTATATTCCTCTTTTGGTTCATCAAAAACCTTTTGAGAAACTCCTGATTCAACAATACTTCCATCTTTCATCACAAAAATATAATCTGACATTGATCTAATAACTTTAAGGTCATGGCTTATAAAGAGATAAGTAAGCCCATATTCTTTTTGGATGTCTTTAAGTAAATTTATAACCTGAATCTGAATAGATCTATCAAGGGCAGAGGTGGGCTCATCCAAAATCATAAATGCAGGATTCATTATTAAAGATCTGGCAATTGCTATTCTTTGTCTTTGACCTCCTGAAAACTCATGAGGATATTTATTCTTTGCAGCCGTTTCAATACCAACATCTGACAACACTTTGTCAATTCTTTGCTCTTTCTCATTTTTTGAAAGTTTAAAATGAACACTTAATCCTTCACCAACAATCTCGCCAATTGTCATTCTTGGGGATAAAGATCCATAAGGATCCTGAAATACTATTTGAATGCTTTTTTTCAGAATTTTTTTCTCTTGATTTGAATTTAAGTTGAAATTCTTCCCTCTAAAGGAAATATCCCCTTCATAAGAAATCAAATTTGCTATTGCCTTACCTAGAGTTGACTTACCTGATCCAGATTCACCCACTAAACCTATTGTCGTATTTTCAAAAATTTCAAAAGAAATATCTTTAACTGCATGAAAAGTATTTTTTTTGAAGATATTTGTTGAAGGTATATTGTAAAAAACATTTAAGTTATCAACCTTAATTATTGGTTTGTGTTCAATTTCAATGGATTCTTTCGGTTGCGGTTCTGCATCTAAAAGTTTTTTTGTATAGCTATGTTCAGGAATACTAAAGACTTTTTCAGTTTGTCCCTGCTCAACAATTGCACCATCTTTCATGACGCAAACCTGATCTGAAAATTCTTTTACTAGCCCCAAATCATGAGTTATGAACAAAATTGACATTCCTAATTCATTTTTTAATTTAGACATAAGATCTAAAATTTGAGCCTGAATGGTTACATCCAATGCTGTAGTTGGCTCATCGGCTATTAATAATTGTGGTTTATTTACAAGAGCCATTGCTATCATGACTCTTTGCCTCTGACCGCCAGACAACTCATGAGGATATGAATAAAATCTTCTCTTTACATCATCAATCTCAACAAGATTTAAAAGGTTTTTTGCCTCTTTATCAGCATCTTTTTTTGAGCTATCAGAGTGAAGCATGATTGATTCCGTTATCTGATCGCCAACTCTATGATATGGGTTTAAAGATGTCATTGGTTCTTGGAATACCATTGATACGATATTACCTCTTATGTTTAGAAGCTTATCTTTTGGAGCATCTATAATCTCATCACCTTTAAATTTTATTGAGGAAGCTTGAGAATATGAGGCTTGCGGCCTTGGCAACAGTTGTAGAATTGACATCGCTGTTACAGATTTTCCAGATCCTGACTCCCCAACAAGAGCTAAAGTTTTATTATTTTCTATATTAAAACTTATATTGTTAACAGCTTGGAACTTACCATCTCTTGTAGCGAAATCAATACTTAAATTATTTACTTCTAGTATATTGTTCATATAATTTTTTTGTACTCCCCTAAAAAATCATCTACTGCTATTTTGGCGGCATTAAGTCGTGTTGAAGATACAAAACCGTGAAACATATTAGGATAGTGTAATTGTTTCACATTGTGCCCTCTTTTATGCAATAAGTATGCATACTTTTCACCATCATCACATAGTGGATCAAACCCAGCAGTAATGATAATGGTATGTGGCAATTTTTCATCTGTAGTTAATTTTAATAAATTGAAAGCTGAGTCATTTTTATTATTTTCACTGTTGCCAAATTTGTTCCAAAACCAAATCATAGTTTTTTTAGTAAGGAGATAACCTTCTGATAAAAAATCATAGGATTCTGAACTACAGTCTGGATCACACATTGGATATATTAAAAATTGGCTGTGAGGAATCTGCTTTTTATCTACTTCAATTAATTTATGCACCAATGAAGCAGCTAAATGTGCTCCAGCACTATCACCACATACTGAAATATTTTCAGGCTCATATCCGTTTTTAATGAGCCAATAATAAGCTTCAATTGCATCATTTAAAGCAATAGGATATTCATATTCAGGAGCAAGCTTATATTCTAGTGAATACGTTTTTGCCTGAAGCATATCTGCCATATATGAAACATATCCATCATGGGTTTCAACGGAATTTAAAACATATCCGCCTCCATGAAAAAATAAAATAGCTTTATTTGAAGAAATTTTTGAGGGTATGTATTCCCTGCATAAAGTATTGTCATTACCTAGAAAATGGTCTACTTTTTTAACAACGCTTTTAGGGTTAGATGAAAGATTGTGATGCACTCTATTTTTAATTATTAAGTTTCTTATCCTAGAAATCTCATTATCAGGTATAGAAGCTAGATCAATGGTTGGCTGAAGGCTTATTAATGCTTGGGATTGGATATCAAACTGATGTCCTCTAAATGAAGGTTTTTTTTTAAAGAATATCTTCAATACAAATATTGGTATTTTGAAGAAGAATTTTAATATAAATGTACTCATGATTTATTAATTAAATTTAATGCATATATTGTTCTTTCTTTTGTTGGTTATGAAGTTTATTCTTATCTACCTATGAGACAGTTCATAATTATACTCTTATCTATAAATTTATCTTTAGAATTAGCTTCATCAGAATTTTTAGAACAGAAAAACACCATACCAGAGGCCAAAGAAGTTTTTATAGTTGCTAGTTATTTGGATACAAATTCAATTAAGGTTTCGTGGGAGATTAAAAATGGATATTACCTATATTTAAATAGCATACAAGTAAACAAAAATGATAACACTATTCCGTTTAAAATTATTTATGCCAATCAATCGACTTATTCAGATGAATTTTTTGGGACAACGGAAATTCTTAGAAAGCAACTTAAAATTGTAATTAATAACCCAGATGAGTTGGATTTATCAAATATATTGATAAAATATCAGGGCTGCTCGGATTCTGGTTTTTGTTATCCAGTACAAACAGAAAAACTTCTTTAATAAACTATCTAAAATCGTTTAATATCTGTTAAAATCTATAAAATGAAAATATTATTAATAAATGGGCCAAATCTAAATCTCTTAGGTTCAAGAGAAACAGGCATTTATGGAAATACCACATTAATACAAATAGAATCAAATCTTTGTTCTATTGCTGAAAAACAAGATTGTAATCTTGTTTGCTATCAAAGTAATGCTGAGCATGATTTAATAAATGCTATACATGATGCGGGTCAAAATCAGTTCAATTCTATAATTATCAATCCTGCTGCATACACTCATACAAGCATTGCTATTAGGGATGCGCTTGTTGGAGTGGGCATTCCATTTTATGAAGTTCATATTTCAGATATTTATAAAAGAGAAAAATTTAGAAACTTTTCATATTTTTCAGATATTGCTGAAAAAGTTTTCTGTGGCTTGGGTGTTGAGGGTTATGAACTAGCTCTTAAAGAAGCTTTAGCATTAAATGTTGGAGATAATTAAATGGATATAAGAAAAATTAAAAAATTAATTGAGATGCTTCAAGAGTCAGATTTAAAAGAGATTGAAGTCAGTCAAGGAGACGAGTCTGTACGAATTCTAAGAGATCGTTTTGTTCAAGCAAATGTAAATAATATTGTTCAACAACCTGAGATATTTAGCTCCGATACAGAGACTCAACAAAAATATGAATCAAAAAAAATTGAAGGTAATGTCATTACATCCCCTATTGTCGGCACATTTTATAGAAAACCAAGTCCAGATAAGGACCCATTTATAAGGGTTGGTGATACTGTAGAGAAAGGCGATGTACTATGTATTATTGAAGCTATGAAAATGATGAATGAAATAAAATCAGATTTTAGCGGAAAAGTGGTCTCTATTGATATTGAAGATGGTCAGCCTGTTGAATATGGCCAAAATATAATAACTATTAATTAAGTAATCATGGCATTTAAAGTTCTCATTGCAAATAGAGGGGAGATAGCACTTCGTGCAATAAGAGCATGCAAGGAATTAAATATTTCTACAGTTTCTGTTTATTCTGAAGGAGATAAAGATTTAAAACATTTAAAATTTTCAGATGAAACAGTTTGTATTGGCCCATCTTCACCACTGGAAAGCTATCTCAATACACCAGCAATTCTCTCGGCCGCAGAACTAACGCAGGTTAATGCAATTTATCCAGGTTATGGATTTTTGGCTGAAGACTCAAATTTTGCTGAAATGTGTGAAAAAAGTGGATTCAAATTTATAGGGCCGACCTCAGAAACTATAAAAAATATGGGTGATAAAATAACTGCAAAAACTCTGGCTGAAAATGCTGGAATACAAATTGTCCCTGGATATAAAGAAGATATACCTGATAATGAAGAAGAATTTAAAAAGATAGCAAAAAATATTGGCTATCCAATAATGATAAAAGCTACTGCTGGAGGCGGTGGTCGAGGTATGAGGGTTGTTGAGCATGAGGATGATCTTATATCTCACGCAGAAATAACCATGCAAGAAGCAAAGAATGCCTTTGGTAATGAGAAGATTTACCTAGAAAAATTTATAGCAAATCCAAGACATATTGAGATTCAAATTGTTGGAGATGGTAAAGGTGACGCTATCCATCTAGGCACACGCGATTGCAGTATGCAAAGAAGACATCAGAAAATTATTGAAGAAGCTCCTGCAAGAAATATTAATGAAGACGCTCTGAATAAAACTTACGAAGCTTGTACAAATTTGTGTAAAAAGATTAAGTATGAAGGGGTTGGGACTATAGAATTCCTATATGAAGATGGGGAGTTCTATTTCATAGAAATGAATACACGTATTCAAGTTGAGCACCCTGTTACTGAAATGATAACGGGATTTGATCTTGTGAAAGCTCAATTAAGAATTGCCTTGGGTATGAATATAACTATAAACCAAGATAGCATTAAGTTTAAAGGTCACTCTGTGGAATGCAGAATTAATGCTGAAGATCCAGAAACTTTTCAGCCTTCACCTGGAACAATCACAAAAATGCATACTCCAGGAGGTTTTGGTATCAGATATGATTCACACATATATGGTGGTTATAAAGTTCCGCCCTATTACGATTCATTGTTAGCAAAAATTATTACTCAAGCTAACTCAAGAGAATCTGCTATCAAGCGAATGATTAGCGCACTAGATGAGTTTTTTATTGATGGTATAAAAACTAATCATTCTTTACATCAAAAGTTACTTCATGATGAAACTTTTTTAAATAACAAACATACAATAAATTACCTTGAAAGTGAGTTCCTTAAAAATGGTTCCTGAGTATAACCCCAAAGATATTGAAAAAACTGCTCAAGATAAGTGGTTAAAAGAAGAGAGGTTTAAATCTAAACCTGATGATCGCAAAAAATACTATTGCCTTTCTATGTTCCCCTACCCATCGGGCAAACTACATATGGGACATGTTAGAAATTATACGATTGGTGATGTTATATCTAGATACAAAAGAATGAATAATTTTAATGTTTTCCAACCAATGGGATGGGATGCATTTGGGCTCCCAGCTGAGAATGCAGCCATAGCCAACAAAGTTAGTCCAAAAGATTGGACCAATGAAAATATAGATCATATGAAGAAGCAATTGATTTCTCTTGGACTAGGATACGACTGGTCAAAAGAATTAAGGACATGTGAGCCACAGTATTATAAATGGGAGCAATTAATTTTTAAAAAGTTTCATGAAAAAGGATTGGTTTATAAGAAAAAATCTATAGTAAATTGGGATCCTGTAGATGAAACTGTCCTTGCAAATGAGCAAGTTATTGATGGGAAAGGATGGAGGTCTGGAGCAAAAGTTGAGTTAAAAGAAATAGATCAGTGGTTTATTAAAATAACTGAATACGCAGAAGAACTTTTATCTTCACTTGACGAGGTAGATTGGCCTGAAAATGTAAAAACTATGCAAAAAAATTGGATTGGCAAATCGCATGGTGCTGAAATTAAATACCAAATAGAAGATTCTTCAGAATTTTTAACTGCTTTCTCTACTAGGCCAGATACGATCTATGGCGTTTCTTTTATTGCTTTATCACCAAATCATGAGATTGCACTTAAATTAGCGGAAACAAATTCTGAAATAAAAGATTTTTTAAGCGAGTGTAAAGAAATTTCTTCAGCAGAAGCTGATATGGCTAAAGCTGAAAAACTTGGAATAGATACTGGCATTAAAGCCATTCATCCATTAACAAGAAAAAATATTCCTGTATGGATTGGTAATTTTGTTTTACTAGACTATGGAACTGGGGTTGTAATGGGTGTCCCAGGACATGATCAAAGAGATTTTGAATTTGCTTCTAAATATAAATTAGATATCACACAAGTTATTTCATCGGACGATGATAATAATCTGCCTATTACTAACAAAGGAACACTTATTAATTCTGAAACTTATAATGACTTAACCTCAGATGATGCCTCAATAAAGATTATCAGCCAACTTAAATCAGATAATTTAGGTGAGGGTCTTGTTCAGTTTAGATTAAGGGACTGGGGTGTCAGTAGACAAAGATATTGGGGCTGCCCAATACCTATTATTTATGAGAACGGGGAAGCAAAATTAGTTGAAGAAAAAGATCTTCCTGTAAAGCTACCTAATTTACCTGAAAACTCTTCTCCAACTCCATTGAATCAAAATAAAGATTTCTATAATTTATCTCCAGGAATTAAAAGAGAAACTGATACTTTTGATACATTCATGGACTCATCATGGTACTACGCGAGATTCACTTCAGCAGATAATGAAACTGAGATTTTTGATGAAAATACAAAGTATTGGTTGCCTGTAGATCTTTATATAGGAGGGATTGAACATGCGATCCTTCATTTACTTTACTCAAGATTCTTTCACAAGGCATTGCGTGATATGGATATGGTTGATGGAAATGAACCTTTCAAAAAATTACTTACCCAAGGAATGGTTCTCAAAGATGGAGCCAAAATGTCTAAATCAAAAGGCAACACCGTTGATCCTCAATCCTATATTGAGAAATATGGAGCGGATACAGTAAGACTATATATGATGTTTACGGCGCCACCAGAACAAAGTTTAGAATGGTCAGAATCTTCAGTAGAGGGTGCTTCAAGATTTATAAAGAAAGTTTGGAACCTTGTCATTAATAAAGAATTTATTTCTATGAAAGAACCAAATGAGTTTTCTAAAGAGGAAATAAATTTAAGGCGGAAAACTCATACAACATTGAAAAAAGTAACGAATGATTTTGAATCAAGGTTTTCATTTAATACTGCCATTGCTTCAATTATGGAATTACTTAATGCCATCCCTGAAGATTTTAAGAAAACCGAAGCTTCTAATTCTCAGAAATTTTGTCTTAATGAGGCAATTGTTATTATTCTAAAGATGTTGAACCCTATTGCACCCCACATATCAGAATTTCTTTGGGATCATTTTCATGCTAACAAATTAACCGAATCAATAGAGTCCTCATGGCCGGAAGTGCAAGAAAATTTACTAGAAGTTACTGAATTTGAGCTTGTCATTCAGATTAACGGCAAGGTTAGAGGCAAGGTTTTAGTGGATATTAATCTTGATCAAGATAAAATTGAAGAGATGGCCAAAAGTCAAGATAATGTATCTTCAAATTTAGAAGGAAAGGATATAAAAAAATCAATTTATATAAAAGGCAAGATTATTAATTTTGTAATCTAAAAATTTAAATAATGTTTTGATAAATTTTATTACGATAGTTAAGATAATTTAATGCGCTATTTCCACATATCTTTTTTCCTAATAGTATTAATCTTTGTCTCTAGCTGTAATTTTACTCAAGTTGTTATTAATACCAATGCGAAAGCAAACTATGATATTGGCTTTGATGAATCAGTTCCTAGTCTTTTAAATGAAAAGATTAAAAGTGTATTTAATTTTAATGCAGCAGATGAAAATAATGCTAATGCTAAAATTCATATTAAAAACTATACATTAAATGAATATTCTATTTATGCTGGATCAGCCTTAAGATCACTTGAAGGTGAAATCACAGCAAAATTTCAACTAGAAATTAAAACTTCAGAAAAAACTTATAACAAAAATATAAAGATAGTGAAAAGGTATAAATCAAATGAGTTAAATCCTTTTGCAGAAAAAGAAATGAAAAAAACAATTGAAGAAAATATCTATAAAGAAATATTAGATCAAATTGTCAGAGAGGTAATTCTCTTTGAAATGTGAATCTTTAGCTTTAAATAAATATTTAGATAAATCGCCAAATATTTTTTTTCTATACGGAACTGAGGTAGTCCTTAGAAATAACTCTAAAGATATTCTAAAAAAACATCTTTATAAAACTGGCTTCCATGATAGAAAATTAATAACAAAAGAGCATTTTGATGAAATAGAACAGGTTATTATAGAGAGTTCTAGTGGCTCGCTTTTTGGCTCTAAACTAATAATAGATATTCATCATGATCAAGGAAAAATTCCAGATCAAATAATTAAGATCTTTGAAATAGATAATATTAGCAATAATACAAATGTAGCAATAATTATTAATTCTCATAATGAAAAATTAAATAGCTCAACTAAATGGGTCAAAAAAATGGATCAACATGCACTGATTGTTGAGTGTAAAAAATTAAAATCTTTTGAAGAAAAGATTTGGCTTAAAAATCAGCTTGGATTTGTAGATGAGAAAGAAATGAAGTCTTTTATAGAAAATATCTATGAAATGAATATTGGCAATCTAGTCGCTCAACAAAATGAGGTTGATATATTAAAGTTGATTTATAAAAGTGGGATGAAAGCATCTGGGATTTTTGAAAATGATTCAGCAGAGTTTATTCCATTTGAATTAGAGGATGAGATTGTTGCTTTGAATACAAGTCATGCACTTAGAATTATAAAGTCTATAAAAGAATCAGAAGCCCATTATGCTCCTCTATTAGTATGGATAATTGGTAAAATTATAAATAATTCAACTTCAGCTAAACAAAACTCCAATCCTCAGCTAAGCCTTCAAAAGACTGGAGTATGGAGTAATAAAATTTCTTTATATATTAATTTTATAAAAATTCATTCGTTACAAAAACTGATTGGTCTTCAAAAAAATATATATGAATTAGACTTAACTAGTAAAGGTTTAAATAAAAGAAATTTTTGGGACGATATAGATAATATAATCATCAAGATGACATCTAACTAAAAAAATTTGAATCAAAGTTTTTTTTAACAATTAAATACATATCATCATTTAGAATTAAATCGGTTTCTAGATTTATGATGTCTATTATTGGTGCAATACCCTTGGTTGAACTTGTTAGCCATGCTGAAGAGGCAGCTTTTAAATCATCTAAAGTAAAATCTTTTTCGTAAACTTTAATATTAATACTTGCTAGAGTATCAATTAATATCTGTCTTGTAATGCCTGGTAAAATATTATTTGAAAGTGCTGGTGTGCATATATCTCCATCTTTGATAAAGAATAAATTTGATGCACCTGCCTCAGTTAAAATATTATCATTATGCATAATGACCTCATCACACCCATTTTTTTTTGCTTCATTCATGCTTAACACATTTCCTAATAATGAAGTAGATTTGATATCGCACCTACCCCATCTCAAATCTTTACAGATCATTGTTTTTAATAATTTTGTCTCGAAATTATGAGACAAAACATATCCAAAAGTTTCAAGCTTAATTTCGCTATCATAGATATGGGACCTAATTAAATCTTGACCTCTTGTAACCTGATAATAAACATAGCCACTTTTGGACTCACATGATGAGATTAATTTTTTAATTTCATCTGATACTGCATCTAAATCTATTTTCATAGACAAGGCGCTCGCACTATATTGAAGTCTTTTAATATGATCGTCATATGCGATCGGACTAGCATCATAGAAAGGAACTACTTCATAAACACTATCAGAAAAAGTATATGCCCTTGAGAGAGGTGAAACTTGAATATTTTCTAAACTATCAAATTTACCATTAAAAACTGCTTTAACTAGTTCCATTATCTGTCATTCCAAATAAGCTAAGAATCCAAAGCACGAACTTGGACCAAAGCCTACCAAAAAAACCTTTAGATTTAACATTCGAAAGCGCAACTAAATCAGTTGAAAAAACAATCTCATCATTACTAATAATCTCTAGTGATCCTATTGTTTGACCAATTTCAATAGGAGCTTGGATATTATTGGTATAGTTATAGTTAACTGTTAAATCTTTAAAACTTGTTCTGGGCAATGTGATAGAGACATCCTCTAGCACTCCTAGTCCAAGAGACTTCTTGACACCACCCCAAATATTAATATTTTTATATTCTTGATTAGCATTAAGAACTTTTTGCGTAGCAAAAAATCTAAACCCATACTCTAATAACCTTTGACTAGCTAAAAATCTTTTATTATCAGAATCGCTTCCTGCTACCACAGTGATTAATCTCATATCGCCTCTTTTTGCAGATCCTACCAAACAATAACCAGCTGCTTGAGTATGACCTGTTTTGACTCCATCAGAAGAATCATCTCTCCAAAGAAGCTTATTTCTGTTAAGTTGTTTAATATTATTAAATGTGAATTGCTTTTCTTTGTATAGAGAATAAGTATCAGGAAACTTTTTAATAAAGTCTGATGTAAGAGTGGCTAAGTCTTTAGCTGAAGAAAAATGATTGTCGTCGGGCAGTCCAGTTGAATTTTGAAAAATTGTATTATTCATACCCAAAGAACCAGCATATGAGTTCATTAAATCAACAAATCCTCTTTCTGTACCGCCTGCGTATTCTGCTATTGCAACAGATGCATCATTTCCTGATTGAATAATTATTCCTTTTAGCAAATCAGATACACTTACTTTCTTACCAGCTTCAATAAACATTTTAGATCCCTCCATTCTCCAAGCTTTCTCACTAATTAGAACTTGGTCATCAAGAAATATTAAATCGTTAGCGATTTGATCTGCAACAACATAACTCGTCATTATTTTTGTCATGCTTGCAGGTTCAATCTCAGAATCACTATTAAATTCTGCAATAATAGTATTTGTATTTGGTTCAATTAAAATGTAGCTCTTTAAATCAAGCTCAGGAGCGTCTGGCACAAAGCTTTGAGCATAAATAAAATTAGTTATTAGTAAAGGGATTAGTAGTTTTTTCATGTTTTTAGTTCTTCTGATAAGTAGTAAACAGCCATGGCATAAAAATGGCTTATATTATATTTGGTAATTGCAATAAAGTTATCATCTCCAATAAAATTTATATCTTTTCCATTCTCGTTAAAGCTTAGTGGAATAAATTTTGAAAGACCGTCAGATGGCTTGAAAACTTTTCTAACATTATTTGGGAAAGATTCATAAACTATATCACCCTCTTTTTTCCATCCATGGATATATAAGTAATTCGCAACACTACCAATTGCATCTTCAACAGAATTAAATAAATCAGCATTACCGTCTCCATCGTAATCTATAGCATAAGCTCTATAGCTTGAAGATATAAATTGGCCGTACCCCATTGCTCCAGCATATGAGCCTTTTATATCTAAAATATCAAGTTCATTTTCTCGGGTTAATAAGAAAAAATTAATAAGCTCTTTCCTAAAAAATTCTGATCTTCGCGGGTAATCAAAACCAAGGGTTAAAAGGCTATCTATTACATTATAACCTCCTTGAATTTTTCCATACCTTGTCTCAACACCAATGATTGCTGTTACCACTTCTTTTGGAACACCAAAGTCTTTTTCAGCTTTTTCTAAAACTTTTATATTTTCATTTATAAAAATTTTTCCATTTTTTATTCTTTTTTCTTCGATAAATAATTTCTTGTACCTATCCCAAGTCCATGTGAACTCTGCAGGATTTGAAATTGAATCAATGATTTTTTGTTTTTTTTCAGCTTTGGATAGCACTTCTGTAACGAACTGTTCTTCAAAACCATATTCATTAACAAGCTCATTAATCAAAATATTAGCTTTTGGATGAGATAAATAATCTGATTGTAAGTATGAGGTTGTGAATATTAGTATGAGTAGTATTTTCTTCATTTTTGCATTAATTTTTTATGAGTAGCCATTGAGATAATAATTCCAAAAGCTATATAGAATGATAGCAAAGATGAGCCACCTTTGCTTATAAAAGGCATAGGCATGCCAACAACAGGAATAATTCCAACAACCATGCCAAGATTAATAAATAAAGTTGAGGCAAAAACTAGGCTTAAACCTCCAATAGTAAGTCTACAAAACCTATCTCTTGCATTAAATGCGAGATATAAACATCTTAATAAAATAAAAAAGAAAATTGATAGCAATATACATACTCCAACAAAACCAAATTCTTCCGCAATAACTGCAAAAATAAAATCTGTCTCTGCTTCTGGCAAAAAATTTAGATGAGCTTGAGATCCTTCTTGATAACCTTTTCCACTCATTCCTCCAGATCCAATTGCAATTTTTGATTGGGTAATATTCCAGCTGCTTCCGTAAGGATCATTTGAAGGATCAAGGAAAGTTAAAATCCTTTGCCTTTGAAAAGGTTGTAGAAAGTTATTCCATAAAAATGGCAATGCAAGCACTATCAAGCCAAAAGATGTAAAAATAAATTTCCAACTAAGTCCTGCTAAGAAAAGAATGTAAATACCCGCCATGAAAACTACTAAGCCGGTGCCTAGATCTGGTTGTCTGTATACTAGAAAGAAAATGAAGCATATCAAAATAAGCATTATAAAAGTGTGCTTGGAGCTAATTGGAAGTGGCTTATTGTATAGATAAGATGCTAAAAAAATAGGTAAAGATATTTTTACAAGTTCTGAAGTTTGAAGTGAGAAAAACCCTAAATCAAGCCACCTTTTTGCTCCATTAATTTCTTTACCAAAAACTATGGTAGCAAGTATTAATATTATTGATGTTAGCAGAAAGAATCCAGAAAATGTTTTGTAAAAATCTGGATCCAGCTGACTAACTGCGAACATTAAAATCAAACCAAAACCAACAAAAATAGATTGTTTTATAACCGTATTAAAATCTTCTTGAGAGGCACTGTATAAAAAAAATAATCCCATAATTGATAGCAAGGTTATGGAAATAAATAAATATTGATCAAAATAAATAGAAAATTTTTTAAATTCTAATCTCTTTTTCATTTTTCTATTAAGCTATTT
>ENA-UZWU01009045-UZWU01009045.1-metagenome-genome-assembly--contig:-Day-4--1m-contig-9045_pt1 | contig 14844 bp, 19 predicted proteins | sample MGYA00260345_ERZ794905 | MGnify/ENA metagenome assembly ERZ794905
CCTGATGATTGGTTATGTCCAGAATGTGGCGTTGGTAAAGAAGACTTTGATATGATTGAAATATAATGATTGATACCCCAAAAAACTTAACTAGAAATATTTTACTAGGGATGTTTTTGGGTTTTGTTATTGGATCATTTTTTTATTATCTAGATTTATTCCCAGATAGCTTAGTAAGCTTTGNNTATGTATTTAACCTAGGGAGCTCCATTTTTGTTAATTTACTAAAACTATTGATCGTACCTTTGGTTTTCTTCTCTCTTGTATCGGGAATCTCTTCACTAACAAGTATGCAAAGTCTCGGAAATATAACCTTTAAGACAATAGCCTTATATCTTTCTACAACAGCTATAGCTGTTTCATTGTCTTTAATAGTAGGCTCAATTTTTAAACCAGGATCTGGTTATTCTTCAGAGATAGCACCCCCGGATAAATTACCAGAGGGTCAGGGTATATATGAAACTATACTAGATATCTTTCCTGCAAATATTATTGAGGCAATGGCTCAAAATCAGATGCTTGCTGTTGTATTTTTCAGTATTTTATTTGGTCTCGCATTAAACAAAACTAATCATTTAACCGATAACTTTAGTAAATCATTTGAAAAGTTAAATACAGTATTTATGCAGCTAGTGATAATGATAATTTCTTTTGCGCCTATTGGTGTTTTTTGTTTAATTGGAAAATTTGTTATCACAGATGGTCTAGATATTTTTCAAGAAGCATTTCAATATGTTTTATTGTTGATAACTGTATTAATTATTCATGCGTTTGTAACATATTCTTTGATACTTAAAATTTTTACAAACTTAAGTATTATTACTTTCTTCAAAAAAATGAAAGAAGTAGCAATCTTTGCATTTTCAACCTCTTCTAGTGCTGCAACCATACCAGTAACATTAAAGACCGTTCAGGATGAATTGGGCGTAAATAAAAATGTTTCATCTTTTGTTATCCCGGTTGGCGCTACTATAAATATGGATGGAACTGCAATTATGCAAGGCATGGCCACCGTATTTATTGCACAAATGTCAGGCATTGATCTAACATTATTTCAATATGTACAAATTGTTATACTTGCAGTAGTTACGTCTATAGGGACTGCAGCAGTTCCTTCTGCCGGAACAATAACCCTCGTAATCATCCTTCAACAATTTGGCTTACCACTTGAAGCTATTGGCATAATTCTTGCTGTGGATAGGATTCTTGATATGCTTCGCACTTCTGTGAATGTTACAGGTGACGCAGCTGTTGCTTGTATAGTTGCTGATTCAGAGAACTTAATAGATAAAAATTTATACAATAAATAACAAAAAAGCACGTCTTTTTTATAATTATTTGCTAGAATGCTTTTTAAAAAAAATAGGGGTCTTTAATGAATATTTTACTTTTACCATCGTTTTTAGGTGTCATGGGAATGATCGCAGCATTTGTTGTATATATGCTTGTTATGAAATATCCCGATGGTGAGGATAAAGTCAAAAAAATAGGTGATCAGATTCATAATGGAGCACTGGCCTTCATGAAAACTGAGTATAAGTATCTTTTAATTTTTATAGCTGTTTTAGTTGTTTTGGTGTGGTTTGCATTAGGCATTCATTCAGCAATTGCTGTTATTACTGGAGCTGCATGTTCATCATTGGCTGGTTTCATAGGCATGTATGCTGCCACTAAAGCAAATGTTAGAACGGCAACTGCTGCTCAAGAAGATGGGGCAGCTGCTGCATTGTCAGTTTCATTTTATGGTGGTTCGGTTATGGGCCTTTGTGTTGCCTCTCTTGGACTAATTGGCTTAGGCACTTTATATTATTTTTTCAATCAAGATCACGTTCATGCCTTGGAAGGCTTTGGAATGGGTGCCTCAGTTGTAGCTTTATTTTCTAGAGTTGGTGGCGGAATCTTTACTAAAAGTGCAGATGTTGGTGCTGATCTTGTAGGAAAAATCGAAGCTGGAATTCCTGAAGATGATCCAAGAAATCCTGGGGTTATTGCAGATAACGTTGGTGATAACGTTGGTGATGTTGCTGGAATGGGATCAGATATATTTGAATCCTATTGTGGGTCAATGATTGCTTCAATAGCAATTGCTTATACATTAGGCTCAGCTGATATGATGATGCTTCCATTATTTTTAGCATCAGTTGGATTAATAGCTTCAATTTTAGGTATTTTTATTGTCAAACTTCAATCTGCTAAAGAACCTGCAAGCGCTTTAAGATCCGGAACATTATTAGCGCCTGTAATTTTCGTAATTTTTGCATGGTTTTTAATCCAATCACTTCCAGGTGTATCAAATGCAGTTTGGTGGTGTGTGATTGCAGGAGCTGTAGGGGGAGTATTGATAGGATTAATTACTGAATACTATACAGGCGGTAAGCCAGTAAAAGATATTGCCGAATCTGGTGAAACTGGCTCAGCAACTGTGATGATTTCAGGACTAGCTGTTGGTATGGAGTCCGTTGTCATTCCAATTATTGTTCTAGCAGCAATTATTTTCATATCTACTGGTTTATCAGGAGTTTATGGTGTTGGAATAGCTGCAGTTGGAATGCTCTCTACTGTAGGAATAACAATGGCTATTGATGCTTATGGACCTGTTGCAGATAATGCTGGGGGAATAGCAGAGATGTCTGGTATGGGTAAAGAGGTAAGAGATATCACGGATTCATTAGATGAACTTGGTAACACGACAGCAGCAATAGGAAAAGGTTTTGCAATCGGAGCAGCAGCATTAGCAGCATTAGCAATTATTTCTGCATACTCAGCTGTAGTTACATTAAACAACCCTGATTTCTCATTGGCTATTACAGATCCAATAGTATTAGTCGGCATGTTTATAGGAGCCTGTATACCTTTTTATATTGCATCTATAACTATGAAAGCAGTTGGTGACGCTGCTTTTGAAATGATTAATGAAATAAGAAGACAGTTTAGAGAAATCACAGGTTTAATGGAGGGTACAGCAGATCCTGATTCTGAAAAATGTGTTGAAATTGCTACCCAGGCCTCTCTAAAGAAAATGATGTTACCTGGTATTATTGCAGTAGCCATGCCTGCTGTTGTTGGATTTGGTTTAGGTGCTGAAGCACTTGGCGGGATGCTAGCTGGTGGACTTTTGGGCTGTGTATCACTTGCGCTTATGATGGCCAACGCAGGTGGCGCATGGGATAACGCTAAAAAGTATGTCGAAAAAGGCAACCTTGGTGGTAAGGGTTCAGATACTCATGCTGCAGTAGTTGTAGGCGATACAGTTGGAGACCCATTTAAAGATACTTCAGGCCCATCAATGAATATTTTAATCAATGTGATGGCTATTGTAAGTTTAGTTATTGCACCACTTTTAAGTATATAAGACTAAAAATAATCTTTAATGATCCAGGGATTCTTCCCTGGATCTTATGTTAAATTAAGGAATGAGCAAAAATATCCTAATCATAGGCTATGGAGATATTGGAAGTCGTTTAGGCAAGAAACTTAAAGAAAAATCAGCAAAAATCTATGCGGTTTCTAGACACAGCTCTTTCGATCAAGGTATCGTAAAAATAAATTGGGATTGGCTCTCTAAAAAAAATTTAGAGCTACCTAAAGTTATCTTTGATTCAGTCATCATTATTCCAAAACCTAGTAGGCTTGATGAGGATGGTTACAGAGATGGATTTATTTTATCTTTAAAGAATATTGCAAATACACTTCAAAATGTAAATATTAAAAGTGTAATAGCAATTTCATCAACAAGAGTTTATGGAGATCATCAAAAGGGACATGTTAGTGAGGAAACTTTAGTTGAGCCATCTGAATTTCGTGGCCGATTTATAAAAGATTATGAATTATTATTAAATAAATCTTTTCCTAACAATTTAAATATTCTTAGATTTGCGGGCCTGTATTCAGATGAATCAAAACATATGTCTCATAATCGTTTAAATCGAGATACTGCAGCAAACATAATATTTTTTGCAATCGAGAATCTTTCTCATAATAAAGCAAATGCTGTATATAATTGCAGCGAAGATTCAAAGGTACTAGAATCAATTAAATCTATCAGTAATAAAAAACTAAAAAAAGCTGGGTTTAAATTTTAAATAATTAGAACTAGAACAAAAGCTTTAAGCAAAATACAATATCTATATGATTGCCAGCATGACAGGCTTCGGTTCATCGAAGTTCACACAGAAAGATACAGAAATATATTGCGACATAAAAACTGTCAATCATAGATTTTTGGATGTATCAATAAAACCAAATGATGTTGGAAATGAATTAGATGTTTTTATCAGGGAGGACGTTTCAAAAAAAATAAAACGAGGGAGTGTAGATATAAGATTTAAATTAAAGTTTCCAGCTTCTAATACTTATACTATTAATAAAAGCTCAGTAAAAAATTTAATAGACTCTCTGCATGCAACTAAATTAATCGATGTAAGTAGTATCAAATTATCAGACATAAAAGATATACCAGGAATAATTAAATCCGAACAAAAAACATTAATTAATCAAAATCTTTTGAAGAAGACCTATAGATTAGCTTTAAATCAGTTATTAGAAAACAGAGGTATAGAAGGACAGAAAATAAAAAAAACTTTTTTTTCAAAAATAGTAAAAATTCAAAAGAATTCAAGAAAGCTTTCAGAGTCTAATATAAAACTATCGAGATTAAGAGCCAATGCGCTTAATAAAAAGATAACAATGCTTACTAGTAATTTAGACCATGAAAGACTTGAGCAAGAAGTAGCAATATTAGTCTTAAAACACGATGTTGCGGAAGAAATAGAAAGAATTGATTTTCATACAGATTCTTTAAAAAAAGAATTATCAATTAATAGTTGTAGCGGCAAAAAAATAGATTTTATTCTTCAAGAATTATTTAGAGAAACCAGCACCCTTTCAGTTAAATTAGATCGTCCCAGTTATAAACAAATTGCATTGGATATGAAGCTTTTAGTTGAAGAGATGAGAGAGCAAGCACAGAACATTGAATAATAAAAATAAAGGAGCATTATTCGTTATATCAGCACCTTCTGGAGCTGGAAAATCGTCTTTAATTCAGTCCATACTTAATATGGATAATAATTACGAGCTATCAATCTCAGCAACCACTCGGAAACCTAGAAAAGGTGAGGAAGATGGCAAACACTATTTTTTTATGGATAATCATGAGTTTGATGCATTGATTTTAAACAATGAATTTATTGAGTATGCAGATGTGCACAATCATAAATATGGCACACTCAAGTCTCACATACTAGAAAAAATAAGTAATGGCATAAATGTAATTTGTGATATAGATGTACAGGGCTATAAATTAATTAAAAATGCGTCAATAAAACATACGTCAATATTTATTATTCCACCCAGTTTAGAAGAGCTGAAGGATAGACTCATAAAAAGAGGCCTAGACTCTCCTGAAATTATTAATACAAGACTCAATAATGCTAAAGAAGAACTTTTATTCGCTAAAGAATTTGATTTCAGAGTTCTTAATGATAACTACGAGTCGGCTAGTAAAGATATTGTAGATATTGTTATTCACGGAAAATCATCTAATAATAAAGACAAAATAAGTTTAAAGATATTAAGAGATATGTTGTCATAATGTGACAATAGAAATAGAATAGCCTACCCAGGAGAAATTATATGGCTAGAATTACAGTTGAAGATTGTTTACAAATAATACCTAGTAGGTTTGATTTAATTATTATGGCTTCAAAAAGAGCTAGACAGCTTGCTACAACAAGCAGAGATCCGCTAGTTGAATGGGATAATGATAAACCAACCCTTGTTGCCCTAAGAGAGATTGAAGCCGGTCTCTTAGATAAAGAAACTTTGGAAAGAACTTTAGAAGAAGATGTTCTTATGGATGGATTTTCAACCCCTGACTCAGAAGCAACAGAATCGACTGATTAAGTAAACCATGGAGCACTAATTTGAGTGAAACGGTTCTCCCAAATCATCTGATTAATTTCTCAGAGAATACTCTTTTAAAGCTCCCAACTTCAATCTATAAATCTTGTAAAACCTATCTCACTTACGAAGATATAAAAAAAATTCAGAAAGCATACTCGTTTGCTTTTTATGCTCATTCTGGTCAGAAAAGGAAAGATGGCTCTGATTACATTACACATCCAGTAGCTGTTACAGAAATCCTTCTCGATCTTAAAATGGATACAGAATCAGTATGCTCAGCTTTAATGCATGATGTATTAGAAGATTGCAATGTTCAAAAGAATAATTTGGCTAAAATATTCGGTGATGATATTGCGCATATAGTTGATGGCGTCAGTAAGCTTGGAAAAATTGATACTAAAAATGTAGCTGATAAAAATGCAAATAATCTTCAAAAAATGGCATTAGCAATGGCAAATGACGTCAGAGTTATATTAGTTAAATTATGTGATCGCCTTCATAACATGAGAACAATCGAGCACGTGCCAAGACCAAAACAAATTCAAAAAGCAAAAGAAACACTAGAGCTTTATGGACCGCTTGCATTAAGGGTGGGGATGCAAGATATGCGAGCTGAACTTGAAGATCTATCATTTAAATGTATTCATCCTCAAAGGGCCAAGATACTAGAAAATGCAGTTAAAAGTTCAAGTGGAGGAAGGAAAAAGATAGTTGAAAAAATAAGAAAAGAGCTAAAAAAAAGACTTAAAATTAATAATGTTGATGATGTTGCTGTAAAAGGGAGAGAAAAAAACCTTTACAGTATCTATAGTAAAATTAAATCGAAACATAAGCCATTTTCAGAAATTTTAGATGTGTATGGCTTTAGGATCTTAGTTGACTCTGTAGATGATTGTTACAGATCTCTTGGCATTATTCATAATTATTTCTTACCAATAGAAAACAGATTTAAGGACTATATTGCTATTCCTAAGACAAATGGTTACCAGGCCTTGCATACCAGTCTATTAGCGCTTGAAGCATTCCCAATAGAAGTCCAAATTCAGACTAGAAATATGTGGGCCACTGCTAATATGGGTATTGCAGCTCATAGGAGCTATAAAACCAATGACTCAAATTCAAGTTTTGAGTTAAGAGCAAACAAGTGGCTATCTGGTCTCGTTGAGCTTCAAAAAAAATCGTCAAATCCATTAGAGTTTGCTGATTCATTAAAAAAAGATCTTGATTCTGAAGAGGTTTATCTGTTTTCTCCGAAGGGGCATATTTATGCATTAAAAGCTGGAGCAACTCCAATAGATTTCGCTTACGAAGTTCATACAGGTTTGGGTAATAGTATTGTAGGATGCAAGGTTAACAGAAGAGATGCTCCACTAAATGTTGAGCTTGAAAGCGGTCAAACAGTGGAAATTATTACTTCAAATACAGAGGTTGAGGCTGACCCAGCCTGGCTTAATTTTGTTGTTACCAGTAAAGCTAGAAGTGGTATCAGGTCAAGGTTAAGAAACCAAAAAGTATCTTCTGCTAGAAAAGCAGGAAAGTTTATGCTCGAATCTGAACTGCAAAGATCTGGCAAGTCGTTAAAAGATTATCGGGGGAGTACCCTCAAAAGAGTTCTCGATTCAATTGGAGTAACATCACTTAACAAGCTTTTAATTGAACTAGGTTCTGGAAAAAGGACCGGTAATATCGTTGCAGAAAGGTTTTACTCTGGTTTAAAAATTAGAAAAGATATTGACAACAAAAAAATAGAACCAGTCTTTATCAGCGATAACCACATCGAAGGTGTTTCGGTCGTTTTTGCAAAATGTTGTCATCCTGTCTTTCAAGACCCAGCAATTGCTCACTCAGATACCGAAAGAGGGATAGTGATACATCACAAGAAATGCAAACAAGTTGCACCCTTTATTTCAAAAGACCCTAGGTATATACCGGCAAAATGGACTACCAATCTGAAGACTCATTTATATACTGCAAAAATTAATATTGTAACTGTAGATGAAATAGGTGTAATGGCAGAAGTTGTTTCAGTTTTTACCAAAACAGGTATAAATATTAAGCATGTTGAAACTAAAAATATTGATAATAATTTTACTGCTTTCGAAATGGAAGTTAATGTAGAGAGCAGAGAAGAGTTAAAATTTGTTATGCAAAAAATGAGAGCAAAAAGAATCACATCGAGTTGCACGAGATTAATTAATGAAAAATGACAACCTAAGATATTTAATTTAGGTACAATTCACCACTAAAAATAAAAGTATATAACTTAATGAAAAAAGATATTATTTATACAGAGAATGCTCCAAAAGCTATTGGCCCTTACTCTCAGGCAATAAAAACAGGAGATTTTATTTTTGTTTCGGGTCAAGTTCCTATCGATCCTCAAACTGGTGACTTAGTAAACAACTCTATTGCAGAGCAAGCTGAACAAGTTCTTCAAAATTTATCGGCAATATGCAAAGAAGCAAAATCATCTTTATCTGATATTGTGAAGTTAACTATTTATATTACAGATATGAATGATTTCAAAATTGTTAACGAAGCAATGCAAAGTCATTTTATTGAACCTTACCCTGCAAGAGCGACTGTGGAAGTTTCTGCATTGCCTCTTGGTGTGAATGTAGAAATGGATGCAATTTTAATTAGCCATGAATAAAAATCTTCTTTCCTTAAATGATCTTTCAAAAAAAGAGATCCTTGAGTTAATAGAATTTGCTAAAAATTTTAAACTCGAAGATGGCTCCTTTAGAAAAGAGAATCTATTCCCAGACAAAACTATTGCTAATGTGTTTTGTGAGCCAAGTACACGAACAAAGTCCTCTTTTGAAATTGCGGCTAAAAACCTTGGCTGCTCTGTTGTTGGCTTTGATATTTCGAATTCATCTGTAGAGAAAGGCGAATCAATCTATGAGACCGTTGATGCTCTGAGTCTTATGGGTGTTGATCTTTGTGTTCTTCGACATCCTGAATCAGTCATTAGAGATCTGTCAGAGTATTTGCCTGAGATGGTATTTATTAATGGTGGAGAGGGATCGATATCTCACCCAACTCAAGCACTTTTAGATTTAATGACAATTATTGAAAATAAAGGATCTATAGATGATCTTAATATTGTGATAGTTGGTGATTTAGACCACTCAAGAGTTACATCTTCCTTCGTAGAGGGTGTTTCGAACTTCTCATTTAACTCTCTGACTTTCTGCGGTCATCCAAGTATGTCATCAAAGTATATTAATCCTACTTTGGGAAGATTTGAACCAGACTTAGATGTGGCATTACATGATGCTGATGTAGTAATGACGCTCAGAATACAATACGAAAGGTTTGAGGAAACACTAAATCTCGACCTTGAAGAATATAAACAAGCCTATGAATTAACATCAGAAAGACTAGAGCAAGCTAAAGGCGATGCAATAGTTATGCATCCTGGTCCAGTAAATTATATTGAAATCTCTGAAAGTGTATATCAATGCGACCAGTCAGTAATTCGTACACAGATTGCAAATGGAGTTGCTATAAGAATGGCAGTTCTATCTAGATTTCTTAGCAGCTAAAGTTCTTTTTACAGTATCAACAATAGCTATGGTATTTTGGTCAATTTCAATATTGACTGTATCCAGCTCATTTAGATTACTTAAATTAGAAACCTTTAAAGTTTCTGGAATTAAATGAATTATAAAATCACTTTTATTTACTTTACCAATGGTTAGGCTGCATCCATTTATGCCTATATACCCTTTTTCCATAACGTATTCAGAATAATTTTTTGATAAATGAATTGTCATGTCTTTAGTATTGTCTTTCTCAATGACTTTATTTATTTTTGCAGTAAAGTGAATATGACCAGACATTAAATGGCCACCTATTTCTGAGGATGCTTTTATAGATCTCTCAAGGTTTACCATATCACCTTTTGAAATTTTCCCAAGATTAGTTCTGTCTAAGGTCTCTTGAATAACATCAAACCTTAGGCCATTTTTACCAGTATCTTTTGATGTTAGGCACACTCCATTAACTGAAACACTTGCACCTTTTTTTAGGCCTTTGATAAAGTTTTTAGAAGCATATATTTCGAGACTCATATGGTCACTCTGAAATTTAACTTTAAGAACTTTTGCTTTGTGAGTGACTATTCCTGAAAACACCTAAGCTCCCCATTCATCTCTATATGCGATTAAATTATCTAAGTGCTTTTCATATCCTGCATTATTTTGAGAATATGATATCAAGGTGTCTAAATCAATAATTGATATCACTTGCATTTTGAATGCTGTTTCCAACTCTTTTTTAGCTGACAAGTCACTTTTCCCTTTTTCTTGTCTATCAAGACCTACGAGCATTATTTTTGGGTTAGCTCCAAGATCTCTTATTGTCTCAATAGATTCTTTTGCTGCTGTGCCAGCTGATATAACGTCATCGATGATTAATACATCTCCAGATGGATTATTCCCAATTATTGTTCCGCCTTCGCCGTGATCTTTAATTTCTTTTCTGTTAAAAGATAGAGGATATTCTCCTCCATCTTTACTGAGTATCATAGAAACAATAGATCCTAAGAATATTCCTTTATATGCAGGCCCATATATACAATCAAAAGTAATATTGGCATCTATAATTGCTTCTTTGTAGCACTCTGCCAAATGATGGAGGTATCCACCATTAAGCATCTTTGCTGCATTGAAGAAGTAAGGACTTTTTCTACCTGACTTTAATGTAAAATCACCAAATTCTAGTACTTTGGCATTGAGGGCTAATTCAAGAAATTGTTTTTGATAGTCTTTCACTTATTTAAACATGCTTTTTGTTTCTCAATAATATCAGCAATAGCTGAACTTCCAACCTCAAGCATTTCATTTAGTTGTTCTTTTGAAAAAGGAGCTTCTTCACCAGTTCCTTGAATTTCAATTAGCTTCAGAGAATCAGTCATTACTAAATTAAGATCAGTTTCAGCACTACTGTCTTCATTATAATCAAGATCAAGTATCACTTGATTATCTAGTATTCCAAGTGAAACAGCAGCAACATGGGCCTTAATAGCTCTGTGATCATCATGATGATTCTTTAAGGCTAGAAAAAGGGCAACACAACCTCCGGTAATAGATGCAGTTCTTGTTCCTCCATCTGCTTGGATAACATCACAATCAATGTTAATAGTTTTGCCTTTAATATATTTTAAATTTACAGCTTGTCTTAGCGACCTTCCTATTAATCTTTGAATTTCTTGTGTTCTGCCGCTTTGTTTTCCTCTAGCTGCCTCTCTGCCCATTCTTTCATTTGTAGATCTTGGAAGCATACCGTACTCAGCAGTTACCCAGCCTTCATCACTACCTCTCATCCATCTTGGAACATTTGAATCAATAGTAGCAGTACAAATAACTTTAGTATTGCCAAAAGATACTAACACTGAGCCTTCGGCATGTATATTTACATTTGGTTCAATTGTAAGTTCTCTTAGTTCGTTGGGTTTTCTATTGTTGCTTCTTTCCATAATTTGATCCTATGGATGCGCTGATCCAGTATTAGTTAACTTAATTGATCTTTGACAATCTTACTTACAATGCCCATATCTGCAGTTCCTGCTGGAATTGAGCTTTTAAGAATACCCATTACTTTACCAATGTCTTGCATACTTAATGCTGAAGACTCTGATATAGCTGCCTTAACTTTTTCTGATACTTCTGATTCATTTAGTTGCTGGGGTTTATATTTAGAAAGGATAGTTACTTCTAATTGTTCTTTATCTGCAAGGTCAGTTCTTCCACCTTCTGTGAACTGTGTAATGGAGTCTTTTCGTTGCTTAATCATTTTATTTATGATTTGAAGAGCCTTAGCATCATCTGCAGTTTCTTGATTATCTATCTCAAATTTTTGAACTTCAGACTTAAACATTCTTAAGGTATCACGTGTCATATCATCTTTATCAAGCATTGCTTGTTTAAGATCAGACTGAATTTCGGAAAGAAGGGTCAAGATTATCTAAAAGATCTTTGTCTTGGGAAAGAGAATTTCCTGTTTGATTTTCTAGCACGCTTTACAGCTGCAGCCATTAGTCGTTTTCTTTTTTCTGTTGGCTTCTCATAGAACTCTCTTGCTCTGATTTCAGGTACAATTGCAGCTTTTTCGCAAGCACGTTTGAACTTTCTAAGACCAATGTCAAAATGTTCTGTTTCTTTTATTATAATTGAAGGCATAATTAGTCGCGTAGTTTAGGCTGTAATTGAAAATTTTGCAAAACATTTTATTAAAATATTATGAAAACTTTAGGAATTGAAACTTCTTGTGATGAGACAGCAATAGCAATTTATGATTCTAATCATGGAATTATTGGTGAATCAGTATATAGCCAAATAGAAATGCATGCCCAATACGGCGGAGTTGTTCCTGAATTAGCTTCACGAGATCATTGTTTAAAAATAGTAGATGTCTTAAACGATGCTCTAGGCGACATAGACATTAAATCTATTGATCAAATTGCATATACATCTGGTCCTGGGTTATTGGGTGCCTTGTTGATTGGTGAAAGTTTTGCTCAAGGATTATCTACTGCTTTAAAGATTCCTTTAATACCCATTAATCATCTTGAGGGACACTTAATGTCTCCTATTATGGAATTCCCTGAAATTAACATACCTTATATATGTTTATTGGTCAGCGGTGGGCACAGTATGATTGTTGATGTTAAAGAAAGAGGTGACTATGAAATACTTGGTCAATCGCAGGATGATGCGGTAGGAGAGGCATTTGATAAGGTTGGTAAATTACTAGATCTCCCATATCCTGGAGGGCCGCATATAGAAAAATTAGCACTTGAAGGAAATTCTAAGGCCTATGATTTCCCCAAGCCTATGATTCATAGTGATAATCTTGATTTAAGTTTTAGCGGTCTTAAAACATCTGTTTTATATACAGTAAGGGATATAGATAATTTAACCGATCAAATCAAAGCAGATATAGCTGCATCTTTCCAACAAGCTGTCATAGAGGTCTTATCAAAGAAAATTAAGAAAGCGATTGAGGTAACTGGAAGATCTGAGGTCATAATCGCTGGAGGTGTTGCAGCTAACAAAGCTCTTAGAGCTGCGATTAAAAATTTAGAGACCTCTTTAGGAATTAAAGTTTTTTATCCATCACTTAAATATTGTGGAGATAATGCAGCAATGATTGCTTTTGTTGGATCTTTGAGATCTTCTGATAAAATTGAGCTTAAAGCTTCTTATGTTAGGGCAAGATGGCCATTAAGCGAGTTAACTAAATGAAAGATATTATTTATATAAAAGACCTTCGAGTAAAAACCATCATAGGTATATTTGACTGGGAAAGAAAAGTAAAACAGGAAGTTAGCATCGATTTAGAATTCCCATTTGATTGCAAAAAAGCTGCCGCAACAGATTCTATTGAAGATACAGTAGACTACAAATCAATAGCTAAGGGAGTAATAAAATTTGTTGAAGAATCATCATTTCAACTTCAAGAAACTCTTGCTGAAGGGATAGCCTCTCTTGTAAAAAGTGAATACGGAGTCGAGTCAATTAAATTGCGAGTCTCAAAGCCGGGTGCCATTAGGGGCTCCAAAGATGTGGGGCTAATTATTCATAGATGATGCAATATTTTTTGTCCTTAGGAAGTAATATCAATGCTGAAGCAAATATCATCTTTGCTATAGAGCAATTAAATAAAATATTAACAAATACTAAATTTTCATCCATCCACAAAACTAAAGCCGAAGGCTTTGAGGGTGATGACTTTTTAAACTTAGTAGTGGGAGGGGAATCTAATCTTAGTTTTGATGAACTTAATCAAAAACTAAAAGATATTGAAAATGAATCTGGCAGAAAAAGAGATGTTCCTAAGTTTAGCGCTAGAACATTAGACATCGATATAGTTCTTCAAATCGAGGAAGACGAAATATTATATGAAAGTGATGAAATAGAAAAATATTCATTTGTTTCTGAGCCCTTAAAAGAAGTCTTATAAATGGTTCAGATATCTAGAGTTAGGATGATTCACAGATATCTGAGTATATTTATTGCTATTCAGCTTCTTCTTTGGACTGTTTCTGGAATTTATTTTGCATTTAATAAAATTGAAATGGTCAGAGGAGAGCAATATCGATTACCCTTAGATACCGAATACAGAATTTTTAAAAGACTTGGACAAGAAATAATTGAGACTAATGAAAACGGAGTGAAAACGTACTCTACTCATCCTCAGAATTTTCCAGTTGATATGTTGTTACCTGAAGAAGCAATAGCAATTGCAAAAGAAAAAACATCGTTAAATCCTGAAAGTGTTAGTTTAATTGAAAAAGCCCAAAGAGGTGTTGAATATAGAGGTAGGAGACTACCTATATATAAAGTATCTACTGACACTAATGATGGAATTAATATTTATGTTGATTCTATGACAGGAGATATTGCTGCAATAAGGTCTGATTCTTGGAGAGCATGGGATCTTTTATGGGCTTTACACATTATGGATTATCAAGATAGAGACAATGTTAACAATTTGTTATTAAAGATATTTTCTGTTCTTGCCCTAATTAGCTCAATTACTGGAATAATCCTTTTTTTTAAAAAAACTATTTAAAGTTATTTTCTACAATTGACCAAGCGCCTTGTGATAGAGGATAGACTTTCATTCCTCTGTCTTCAGCATGCTTGCTTGATGCAGTTCCATCTCTAACCCTGCCAAGAATACCCTGACATATAGCACCAACTTTAAATAAGTTGAAAGCCATATAAAACTCCCAATTAGCTGAAAGATCCTTTCCAGTAATCTCAGAATACATGTCGCGATATTCCATTTCATTTGGAATACCCATTTCCTTTAATTTTGCATGGTCATAAAACAGAGATTCTGTTCTCCATGTAAGACAGTGATAGCTAAAGTCTGCGATTGGATGTCCTAAAGTAGATAGCTCCCAATCCAGCACGCCTATAACTT
>ENA-UZWU01008038-UZWU01008038.1-metagenome-genome-assembly--contig:-Day-4--1m-contig-8038_pt1 | contig 14634 bp, 14 predicted proteins | sample MGYA00260345_ERZ794905 | MGnify/ENA metagenome assembly ERZ794905
CGCACCTCAATCATGCAGGCATTTAAGCGCCGTGAGGTTTATGCCACCAGTGGGCCGCGTATCTATTTGCGGGTGTTTGGTGGCTGGGATTTTAACAAGCGAGACCTCAATCACAAGCGCTATCCTGAAAATGGCTATGCCAAGGGAGTGCCAATGGGTGGCGATCTACCTAAGCGTAAAGGGACCCAATCGCCTAGCTTTTTGATTCACGCAGGCAGTGATTCGAAAGGCGCTAACCTTGACCGGGTACAGATGATCAAAGGCTGGGTTGATTCGCAAGGCCAGTCGTTTGAGAGAGTCTATGACGTAGCCTGGGCTGGCGAAGATCGTTTGGGTGCAGGTAACAAACTAGCGGCAATTGGGAATACGGTTAATCTACAAACTGCTAGCTATACAAATTCTATAGGTGCACCACTTATTTCGACGGTTTGGCGAGATCCTGATTTCAAGCCCGAACTGTCAGCATTTTATTATGTTCGAGTTATTGAAATCCCAACTCCAAGGCACGCATTGGCTGACGCGCTAGCACTGGGTATGGATGCACCTGACCGAGGCCCGGCGGTAATCCAGGAGCGCGCATATTCCTCACCGATCTGGTACACCCCATAAAATGGCTATGTAGTCGGCACCACTAGAGTGCAACCTAATAATCAACAATAACAACAAAGAGAATAACAATGGAAAATATACTGAGACTCCTTACGTCTGCCACGTTGACTGGGCTACTGATAGTAAACCTTAATGCCCACGCGGATATGACTGGTTCCGCCTTCCCAGATTTAACGTCTAATCCCACAGTAACCGGTGTCGATGCTGAAAAAATAGCAGCTCTTGAGTCGCGCATGCGTCAATTTGTGGCCGAAGGTGACAGTATGGGTATTGCGACACTGTTGGTGCGTGATGGCACAGTAGCCAGTTATACACAGGCTGGTGTGCGTGACCTGCTTAATGGAGAGCCTATTACTCAAGATAGCATTTATCGTATTTACTCTATGAGCAAACCGATAACCGGTGTCGCAATGATGATGTTGCTTGAACAGGGTGCATTTTCTTTGGATGATCCAGTGGCCAAGTTTATTCCGGAGTTTGAGGGCCTGAAAGTGGTCAAGAGCTATGATCTGGAAGGCAATGTAGAGTTAGAGCCCCTGGAGCGCCAGCCAACCATACGCGAACTTATGAGTCACACTGCTGGGTTTGGTTATGGCATTAGCGGTGCTGATCCAAGTAATGTGCAGTTCAGGAAAAAAGCGGTCTTAGCCTCACCAGATTTACAATCGCTGGTGGATCGGGTAGCCACGATTCCGCTTATGCATCAACCGGGTACGGCCTGGGCTTACTCGGTATCAGTAGATTTGCAGGGCGCAATCATTGAGCGTATTTCCGGGATGAGCTTGGGTGAGTTTTTTCAGTCAAAAATATTTAAGCCATTGGGAATGGTCGATACATCATTCTTTGTCCCAGCAGAGAAAGCCGAGCGACTTGCGGATGTTTTTGGCTACCATCCAGTTACAAAAAACTTTCAAGCACTGCCATTTGCAGAGCCGGCATTTAATATTTTGGGGGATATCTCCTATCGCAAAGAGACTCGCGGCATGGAGTCAGGGGGCGGTGGCCTAGTGTCGACCATGGCTGATTATGCTCGTTTTTGCCAAATGTTGCTCAATGGCGGGCAACTTGATGGTGCGCGAATTCTAAGCAAAAAAAGTATAGATCTAATGGCTAAAAATGTGCTGACAGATTCGCAAACAATCGATTCCACTGGAAATTTGAATGGCACAACTAGTCAGAGAGTTGGCTTTGGATTGAACTTTGGCATCATTATGGGCGAGGCATCTGAGATATCAGGTTATGGCGATGGTTCTTATTTTTGGGGCGGGGCAGCGTCCACCTGGTTTTGGATTGACCCAAAGAATGATCTNNGGACTTTAGAAAAACTTCTCAACAGTTTGTTTATGACGCATTGAGGGACTAATCACTAGTTGCAAAATATTCTGTATTATATAAGATGTATAATAAAGGCTTGTGTATTATAGTAAAACTATAATTGAGAATTTAGCAGCGCACCAAAGCTTTTAAGAAAACTATTTAAGAGGAACCACCAATGAATCAGCAAAGCGCACATCAGGTAAATCGTATAATCCACGACGCAGATAGTCATATTTCGGAGTATGACGGTTGGATCGAAGGCTATGCCTCCGAGTATGTCAGAGCTAATTTAGACGAGCCATTTTTCAGAGTTGAAAAGGTTCCACAGCTCAAGCCACTGGTGGATCAGGCCCATAATCGCCTCGCCGGTAATGACCCTGCCATGACAGAGCATCTGAGATCAGATATTTTTGGTAGTGAGGGCAAGCGCAATATTATCGGCGCCTATGGTGCGGTGAATAATATCGAACGCACTGATGCATTGGATATCGCCGGAATTAACAAGCAGCTGGTATTCCCAGGTTTGGTGTTTGTGTCCCGTTTTGCCCGATCTAACGACGAAAAGGTTGTATGGGGTGGCTGTGATGCCATGAATAGAGCTATGGTCGACTTCTGCTCCAGCGATAGCGATCGACTGCAAGCGGTGGGATATCTGTCGTTAAGAGATCCGGCTAAAGCTCTGCAGGAGGCTAAAAAAGCTATCAAGATGGGTATTAAAGCTTTCTGGATGACATCGGATGCAGTAGATGGTCGTGCACCATCGCATATTGCATATGACCCGATTTGGGCCGTGTTACAAGAAGCAGGTGTGCCAATTACATTGCATATTGGCAGTGGCGGGAAATTGACCGATGACTATCGCAACACCGGCGTAAAGCGAGAATTGGCCCCCGAATCGATGAATATTGAAACCACTTCGCCCAAAGATTTGCCGGTTTTACACCATTCGATTGAGCGCTGGCTGACCTGCATGATCTATGACGGTGTGCTTGAGCGCTTTCCTAAACTTAAAATAGGTTTAGTCGAATTAGGTTCAAATTGGTTGCCGGCTTGTATGGCAAACCTGGATATAGGTGCAGCTGAATTGGGCAGATTTGATCTGGGCTTAAGAAAGCTATCACTCAAGCCCTCTGAATATATGCAACGCCAAGTAAGAGCTACGCCAATGCATTTTGAAGATGCCGGCTGGGCTCTGCGCAATTTGGGCAAAGACATGTTGATGTTTAATACAGATTACCCACATCCAGAAGGTGGCAAAGATCCGTTTGGGGACTTCGAGCGCAGTCTCGACGCCGTGCAGGCAACACCAGAAGAGTTGGATAATTTCTATTCGAAGAATTTTGAAGATCTTTTGGGCCTTTAGCTCTCCCTCGCAGCCAGCACAAACGGCTGTGCCAGACGCATCAAAACCCCACAAAGCAATTTGTGGGGTTTTTTTTAATCTGTTGACAAGGCCCATGTGATTAAATCTCATCACAATGAGGATGGCTTACCCGATGATATGGCGCTTGAGTTAGTTGAGCCACTGCGCGAACTATTTAAAGACGAAGTGCGCAATATCGGTGTCGAGCTGGGCCTGCCCTGCGGTATGGTCTATCGCCACCCATTCCCGAGCCCCGGTATAGGAGTGCGTATAGCCCAGCACGCAGACTGTGATTCCTGTCGGCTTGGCTTTTGAGGAGGCCTATAAACGTAAGTCGGAGATGGTGCTGCACAAGGATTCCGATGGCAGTCATCCCTGCCTCTATGGGACTTACCTGGCGGCTTGTGTGGTGTACCTGAGTGTCTATAGTGGCTCACTGGAAAGCTTGACCTATGATTACTTCGGCTCAATTGAACCGGAAGTCACGGGATTTCTGAGCGAGGTTATCAGCAATGTTGTTCGTGATTTTATACCGCCAGAACAGATTCGACCGGGCGATCATCTCGATTGGTTGGATTAGTCAGTTAGTCAATGAAGATCAGTAAATTGTAAAAATGGTTTCTCGTTTGTTATAAGGTTTGTAAACGGAAATCTGCTTTTGCATTGAAATGGCTAAAAAAACGAGAGGGGGGAATTTTCGTAAAAGGCTATGTAAGTTACAAATGAGTTACAAACGAAAAATAGCGTTTATAACCTACTGTTTTAAATTAAGAAAATATAGGGCTGTATTGAGTGGGAATAGGCTAATCCAATACAAAGTATTTGCAGTTACTCAGGGTCATAGCGCCCCCAACTAACGTGGCCTTAATACCTTAAATGCCAGAGTATCGATTATCATGTTATCTAAATTCAAATGGTTAAAAATACTGATTGGGGTTGGCCTTACAGTAATAATTCTACTGGCAAGCCCATTAAAGACAGTGCTTCAAGACGGTGCCTTACTCGAGGCTAACGCTCATCTAAATGACTTAATGACATCATCTGGCTCCTTTCTATTATCCGCGCCCGTTCCCATTGCAGGGATGATGTACAAAGAGGGGGAGGGCGAGAAAGAGGGCGAGAAAGAAAGGGCGTTATTTAATAAAAACGCCGCTGCCTCAGACTCATTAGATGCCTGGTTTGACCGCAGCCAAACGCAGGCACTAATCGTTCAAAAACACGGTCGCATTATTTATCAGCGTTATAGCCCAGATGCGGATGATGGGCGCGCTATAAATGCGATGTCTATGGCCAAAGCCATTGTTGCCATTCTTATTGGTATTGCCATCGATGAGGGGCTCATTCATTCTGAGAAAGATTCAATTTCTCTGTATCTCCCTCAAATAACACAACCACCTGAGGATCCGATCACCCTTCGAGATTTGCTCAGGCATACTTCCGGTATAGAGTCGGCATCCAAGGACATTACAGCGACGTTAAAAGGTAACCCATTAATAACCCCCTTATCTGAAATCTCTTTTAATGGTGATCGATTATTTCGCTATGACAATATTAATTACCACCTGTTAAGTCTTGTACTGAAAAAGCTCTATAAAAAGCCACTTAATCAATTAATTGAGGATAAGCTCTGGCGGCCCCTAAAACTTGAAGAAGCCTCTGTTATCGATACAGCGGGTTATTGCTGTATGTTTGCTACGGCAAGATCATGGCTCAAAATAGGCAGTTTATTTCTCAACCCAAATAATCAGGTAGTCTCTTCAGGCTGGATAGAAAAGATGGTTGAAGACTCAGTTATTCCAGAGTGGTTTTTTGTTCAGGTAACAGGAAAATCAGTGGGTAATACTTATGGCTATCACATCTATGGTGGCTTACCCAGCTCACCTGAAGTGTTCTGGATTGAGGGGTTAGGCCTGCAGCTGGTCATGGTCAACCTGCAGACCGAAACTGTCATCGTACGGCTCGGCGGTATTCCCTCTGCATTCAATGTTTTTTCAAATCGGCATGATGATTCAATCATAGCGCCACTGCTCAATATTCTAATGACAGATAGGTAAATCTGTCGTCCGCGTAACAAACTTGCACGCTATTAACCCTTTCTATGCCATAAAAATTCTATTTCTATTACTGTTTAGCTAGCTGATCAATTTGATAGTGGATGAGAATCGCCATTTAAAAGGGGTTTTCTAGTCACCTTATAAACTCATTGCGCAACGGCTCAAACCTCTTTAGAAAGGGCGATACTTTCAGTGAGTGACTTTACCTCCTATTTTGGCCAACACGAAATAGCTCTCTTTACATATTGACATAAGAAATGACATTATAGATCAAAGGGTTTAGCAATTATTGATTGGCTGTGCTTGGTCGCTATTTGGTAGCGAACCAGCTGGCTAACAGACTATTCGAGAAGAGCAAGTTTATATGACCAAGCAACAAAAACTGTTCGGCATACCCGCTGTGCTGTTATTGCTACTGGCATTTTGGCAGATGTTTTTTTCTGCACGCCCACCCTTAATGACTGATCTGGCAACGCTGGCCGGTGATGGCAGCCTCATTAATTATTGTGACTTGCCAGAGCTCGACGGCAGCGGCAAAACCGCCGCGGACATTTCCAAAGGCAATACTCCCGGCTGTGGCTACGATCATTTCCCCTTGCCGATTCTGGCAGAGTGCACCGAGCCACTGGCAGAAGGTGTCGATGATATTCGCGGCTTATGGCGGGCAGTCAGTGGCAAAGTGGGGCATGTAGAGCGCTGGGAGCAATGTGGCTCGCGGCAAGTCCTTACCGGTGGTGGCGTTATTCATGATGGTGGACCCAATCTCAACGCCGATACTATCGGTCTTAATTCCAATGACACCGAAGGCTCTGTGTTGTTTCTGCTAGGGGATAAAGAATATTGTGGGCGCTCTTCAGCCAGTATGACCTGGAGAGATAATGTGCTGGAGTTCAATGCATTTGGCTGGGGTCCAGTGGCGGTCAATCGTTATCTGCAGCAGGGTGAAGAGGGCGAGCAGCTGGTATGGGAATATATCGATGGCAGTACGACGATATTGGAAAGGATTTGCCATCTGCCAGAGGAACACAAGGCACCCGCTAAGCGCGGCAAACGCATTCAACTTTTTTGATATGAAAATGAAAATACCCAGGAATATGGGTAGAGAAGCCATGTCTGCCCTGGAAACGAGAGAGGGTGAATGGTCTAGTGATACCCCTTAATTATGGAAGATATGGAAAACTGTCATCCAACACCCACCGTACTAGTCGATAGTCCGGTACAACAGTTTGTCGCAGAATTATTTCGAAATTGGGGTTGCTGAGCGCCACTAAAAATAACAGCTGTGAGTTAAGCCTTAGTGTGTGCATAAGCGCTCTTCAATCTATCTTTGTTAACTTACAACTACATCCGTTACTCTCAAAAAAAAGTCATTATCTCTCGGCAATAACCGCCATCATCTTGTGAGATGTCTCCAGTCCGGAATTCTGATTCTGCCCGGTGACAAAACGTTTTTCATCATCAACCACAACATGGGTAGCAAAAAAGTCTATAAAAGCGGTGTTACTTTCAAAGGCCACGCCCGCTTTGCGCAATTCTGTTTCCGGGTGAAGCGGCGTAACAGCGATCCCCAGTTCTTTGATTTGCTTATCCGTTACTCCCGTCATTTTGCGACCGGCAATTAATAATTGACCACTGTTATCTTTGGCATTAATTAAACCCAATACACCATGACAAACACCGCCGATGACCGGCGATAGGCTGGAATAGTAGGCCTGGCTAATTTTTTCGCCCAGCAGCTCAGACTGCCCGAGATCGTAGGCGGCACCCCAGCCCCCTGAAAGGAAAATAATGTCATATTGGCTGACGTCGATATCCGCGATAGGGATAGAGTTTTTAACTTTTGCCTGAAATACGGAGTCTTTCAGATAGCGCTTGTCTTCCGTCGTGATAATAGGTCGATTAAACGATTGCGGGTCTATGGGGATTTCGGCACCTTTGATACTGGCCACGTCTACGGACATACCGCCATCGGTAAAGGTGTAATAGGGATGGGTTAATTCCGATCCGAACACGCCTGTGGCATCACCGGTGGTTTCTCCGGGGGCGTTAAGCACAGCATGGCTGGTAGTAATAATGAGTGCGCGTTTGCCTGGTAGCTCTGTAGTAGTGCCGTTATACTCGGGATGTACGCCTGCCTTATGTAAAATAGTCGGTATAGCAATGGCGGCAATGATAACTAAGCCTACGAGTACTATGGCTGCTTTTTTGATGGTGCTGGCGATGATAACGCCCTCTGTTGAGTAAATAATAAGTGTTATGGGTTATGACATCGCCCATAAAGTAGCGGCAGTCGTAACGTAAAACTCTCTGGTGATTAGTGTTTACATTTAATTTGACCAATAAAGGTAGGTGTCACCTTCCTCATAAGGATGGTTGGTCGGTTTATCGATCAGCTGTGGTGCGTTCACGGCACTGTCCCAAAGAGGTGTGGCTTGTTGTGCGTGATGGGCGTCGAGTAAGTCGGTAAGTTCAGCAGTTTTTTCGGGCTGCTGTGCTATCACATTGTTTTGTTCCGTTGGGTCATTATTTAAATCAAATAAAAATACTATGGGGTCTGCGCCGGGTTTGTCAGACTGTTCAGCCCGGATCATTTTCCAACCTTGATGCCAAACAGTCTGTTGGTGACCGGTATGCCAGAACAAGGTTTTGTGCGGTGCTCCAGTTTGTTCACCTTGGATAAAGGGGAGTAAGTTCACGCCGTCTAATTGTCGGTCAGTAGGAACACTGGCGCCAGCTGCCGCTGCGATAGTATGAAACATATCGATATGGTGAATCGCCTCATCAGAGCTCTGGCCCGCTTCGATCTGCGCTGGCCATTTCGCCATATAGGGTACATGTGTGCCGCCTTCAAAGTGGGTGAGTTTCCAGCCACGATAAGGTCTATTGAGATCAGTCAGATCTAAGTAACCGGCGCCACCATTGTCACTGGTAAAGATGATAAGTGTGTTATCACTCAAGCCATTTTCTTGCAGGCTGGCTTCGATTTTTTCGACACTTCTGTCCAGTGCGCGAAGCATGGCTGCATAGGTTCTTAAGCGGTGGTCTTTGATATGAGACAGGGCGTTGTAATCTTCTCGGTTAGCTTGCACAGGGTTGTGAGGGCCCCAGTGCGCTAAATATAAAAAGAAAGGGCGATGACGATTTGCTTCAATCACATCAACCGCCGCATCGGTAAAATAATCGGTTAAATACCCTTTGGGTTCAAAGGGGGGGCCGCCATTCCATTGGACTTCATAACTGCCCACTGCCCAGACCATACTATCGATGGAGTCGCCTGGGATTTTGGCATTGACAACATCCGGGTGGTCGGGGGGTAGATAGAATATCCCTTTCATAGAGAGGCTATCATCAAAGCCCTGTTGCTCAGGGCGCATATCACCGTTCGAGCCAAGATGCCATTTGCCAATGTGGGCGGTGTAATAATCCTGCTGTTGCAGTACTTCGCCGATGGTTATCTCAGCTGCAGGCATACCCAGCTCGTCTATAGGGGGCAATGTTGCAGCCAGATCCATATCAACCAGTACCGGTGGCGTACTTGGATTGAGTTCTTCCATCCAGTTAAAAATTCGCACGCCGGTTTTATATATCGGCGTATATTCAACACCAAAGCGTGTGGAGTAACGCCCGGTTAATAAGGAAGCTCGAGAGCTGGTGCAAACAGCATTCGCGGCATAGCCATTATTAAAGCGGATGCCCTGTTCGGCAATACGGTCGATATTGGGTGTTTGTAAACTGCCGTCAGCGGCGCCGCCGTTGTAGAGAGAAATATCATTAAAGCCCATATCATCGGTCAGGATAAGAATGATATTGGGTGGTCTTTTCGCAGGTGTTGTTTCTGCGCTTGCCGGGCCTTGGGGCCATACCACCGGTTTATTAGCTTCGATATTGCTGGTCAGTGCTTTCAGTGTCGGCGTGGCGAAGAGTAATAGATTGAGTCGGTTTTGCCAGACTGTTACAGCAATCACTAAAAGCACTAAGACCGAAATTAAAAATTTCTTCATAGAAATCAACCCAATAGTTACATTAACAATAGATGCAATAACGCAGTCGCCAGAGCGAGTATCAGTGCGACCATAAGTTTAGGGCCGCCCATGGCAAACCAGGGTGCAGCAGGGAAGGCAACAGTGCGATCAAGGCCTGCCATTTTAAAATCATGGTGTTCTGAGCCTGCCGTTTCCAGTGCCATTAAGGCAAAGTCTCGGCGGCTTCTATAGCGCACAAGAAAGGCGCTATGCCATTCTTCCTCGGCGGGGACATTAAGAAATTCGATTTTACCGGACAGCGCCCTAGCTTGCGCGATAGGGTGGCCGCCGCGTTTTAACAGGCTTCGTAAAAATATATCGGTGTATTGTTTTAATAGTTTTAACGATTCGCGTTTCGGTGATTTGATGGTCAGTAAATTGACCATGACAAACTCTTTACCGTCGTCGTTTTCCAGCAGTTTGCGGACATTGCGCCGTTGGGTTGCTGAAGACCAAACACCATCGGCTTTAGTGCAATGTAGCATCACTTGTTCAATCAGCTCTGGGCTGACTTTGCGGCCAAAGCCAACATACCAGCACCAGAACAGGCTATAGATAGCGAGGGTGCTAACAATAATAATGAGCGAAGTCATTAGTCGGTTACCGTTTAATCATCCAGCAATGAGATCATCAAGCCTCGACTGGCGGCAACATTATTGTCGAGTAGCTCGGCCCAAAAGGTTTGTAGCTGCTGCGCACCACTAACCCACTCTACATTGATCAGTTCTTTTAATTCAGTAGCCACTTTCAGACTATGCTGCATACCTTTTAACATAGTGGCACCGGCGCCCCATTCTGCACCGCGTTTGGCAATATGCCCTGATGCAAAGAAAAAAGTAGGCTTGGCACCAGGTGGTCTGTCCATCTTGCCGCGAGTCTGGGGTGGTAGTTCCAATAGTCAATAGCATCACCGGACAGGGCATAACTCACATTGTTTGCCGTCAGACCAAATTTATCGATAGTCACTAACACCTCGTCATCACCGGCGGTGGGGAGGCTATTATTAACGATTTGGGTCTTGCGAAAGTCTTTGCGGTTGGTCCAGAGTTCGGTGAGTTGTGCCATGTCGTAAGTGCCTGTTAAGACGATCATTATATTGCCATTATATATGACAATATAATTAAAGACAACGCAGTATCTTGGTCTAATTAGAGCGGTTGTTATATTGGATGGTATGTATTTTGTCCGATACAAAGGCGGATCACCTGTGGCAAAATACCTCGAACATAATTGACTTTGATACCGTTGGTGGAATCAGTGTGAGTATTTCAAAAATAGATGGTCGTCAACAGCGGAGCGAGCGCAGTCGTCAGCAAATTATTGATGCGATGAGAAAGTTGGTGGAAGCAGGGGTCTATATCCCTACCGCACAGCAGGTGGCTGATGAGGCGGAAATCAATATCCGCACAGTGTTTCGTCATTTCTCTGACATGGATCAGCTTTATTACGAAATTGATCGGATTCAGAGGCCTAGCTATAACCGCCATTTTGTCGGCCAAGATTTTACTGGTACTTTGGAGCAGCGTATACGTCTAGTGGTTGAAGCACGTATTAGCTGTTATGTTGAAACTTATGCGATGGAAAAGGCGACCCATGCCCTGTTGTGGCGCTCGAAATTTATCGCTGAGACATATCAGGAAGGTCAAAACCGCTTGCGTCTCAACCTGGTTAAAATGTTACCCGAGCTTAAAAAGACCAAAGCAGAAATCCGTGAAACAGTGGATGCGGTGACGTCCTTCGAGTTTTTTGAACGCCTTCAAATGCATCAGGGCTTAAGTGAGAAGGCCTGCAAAAAACTGATTTTTAATTTGGTTTTAGACCTGCTTACAAGCTAAGCGCAATGCCGTCGACAGAAATCCTTGCCGCAATAGAGCGTGAAAAGATACCGAATGCAAACCGGTAAGGCTTTTAGTTTGCTGGTTTTTCTGTTTTAGACCTTTTATGCGTTTTACAGGTTGTTTCACGTCACAGAGTTTATTGAGTTTCGTATTATATAAGGTAACTGTATGCAACTAGCGATTTATGGAGCTGGCTCGACTGGCTGTTATTTGGGTGGTCTTCTGCAGCTTTGTGGCCACCAGGTCAGTTTAATCTGTCGCCCGCGTATTCGGGACGCAATTATCAACGCTGGCGGGATCACTCTTACTGACTACAGGGGCCAGAATGAAAAGGTGATGCCAACTAGTCTCATAACAGAACTGGCCGGCGACACTTTTGATGCGGTATTTGTCACCCTAAAGTGTCACCAACTGGTGTCTGCCGTCAATGACTTAAAGCAGCTTGCTGAAAAGGGAGCAGAGCTGGTTTTTATGCAAAATGGTCTCGATAGTCTAGATGCCATTCTAAACCAGTTGCCCAAAGGTGCCGTGTACCAGGGAATCACACCGTTCAATATATTAAGCTTGGATAATGCCCATTTTCATCGGGGCACCGAAGGTTCATTCCTATTTCACCAGACTCCAATAACAGAACAGCTTGCCCAGCACCTGGGTGTCATTGGTTTTCCCTGTGAGCTACAGGCGGATATGAAACCGGTGATCTACGGTAAATTATTGCTCAACCTAAATAATGCGCTCAATGCCATTGCCGATCAGCCGATTAAAACCCAGCTCGAGAATCATGCCCTGCGCAAGGTATACGCTGCAGCCCAGCGTGAATGGTTGGAAGTGGCCAAAGCGGAAGGGGTTGGGCTGGTGCAGTTTACAGCGGTAAAGCCCTCCTGGATGCCAATTATCTTGCGTTTTCCCAACTGGATCTTTTTGCGCTTGGCCAAGACTATGTTGGATATTGATCCCCATGCGCGCTCTTCAATGTGGGAAGATATTCAGTCAGGTCGAAAAACTGAAATTGAGTTTCTGAATGAAGCTGTTGTAAAGCGCGGTGAGATATTAGGCGTTGATGTGCCTGTGAACCGAAAAATTAGCAGCCTGATTCATAGTCTGGAGCGCGGCGACACTGTATCCCTAGAGGAGCTTTATTAACCCTTGGTTGCAATAACTCCGTTAAAAAATGCAGTATTCCCCAATAATTAAACATAAAAGCGAGAATCACCATGTCAAAATTTATAGGAAAAACCGCAGTCATCAGTGGCGGCGGTGAGGGTATTGGGTTGTCTATTGCCAGAGCCCTAGGTGAGCAGAAAATGAATATTGTCCTTGCAGATATCGACCCAAAAAATCTCCAGAATGCGACCGCAGAGCTCGAGTCTAAGGGTATTTCTGTAATGTCTGTTGCGCTGGATGTTGCCGACGAAGCCCAGTGGCAAGCCGTCGCACATCAGGCCATAGCGCGATTTGGGAAAGTGCATATGGTCGTGAACAATGCCGGCGTTGGCGGAGACTCGGGGCCAATCGAGATTCAGGAGAAGAATGGCTGGCAGTGGGCGCTAGATGTAAACCTTATGGGTGTAGTGTATGGCGCTAAAGTGATGGTTCCGCTCATTAAGCAGCATGGTGAGGGCGGATGGGTGGTCAATGTCGCCTCTATGGCGGGTATGGGCGGCGTGCCGTTTAGTGGCGCTTATACCGCCACTAAAGCGGCTGTGGTAGCGCTTTCGGAAAGCTGGGCGGGAGAGCTTCATAGTAAAGGTATTCGGGTATCTGTTTTATGTCCTGCCTTTGTGCAAACGCGTATCTTTGACTCCGAGAGAAACCGTCCATCGCAATATCAATCTGATAACGTCAATAGTGCGCGTAAAGGTAGTTTCTCAAGTAAAACTAAACAAATGGTAGATAACGGTATAGAGGTCTCTATTGTCGGCAAGCGCGTTGTGGAGGCGCTCAATGACGGAGAGATGTATATCTTTACCCATCCCAACTATCGCCCAGTTCTCCAACAGCGCGCTGAAGCGATTGACCAAGCGTTGCAAAAAGCCGCAAAAAGCCCATTACTGCAGCATGTGGTGAATCAGAAATTGGATATGCTTTGAGATAATTATTATTGAAAGCTATTTATAAAAAGCTGTTTAAATAAAAACGCTTAAACTGTTGGTTCACCTTAATACCCCACAAGTTATTAGGAGGTCGCTTAACCCATGTTGCTGACAGTTATATGACTGAATCGCGAGGATGACTGGAAAGCTACAGCAGTAAAATCGGTTATATATTTTCATAAACACCAAGGTGCAGCTCAATGATCTGTATCTTGGTGCTACTTTTTACATTGCAAAGGCCCGTTTGAGAATTATTCAGTGTGTCACTCTACTCCCTGACAGGTCAGTGAAACACCCGTATACTATTGAAATGAATAAACCTATTCGAAAGCGTCTCTCTACAGAAGATCGCCGTACCCAACTTCTCGACGTGACTCATAAAGTGATTCTTGAGCATGGACTGAATTCGTTTACCATGGAGCTTCTGGCTCGTGAGGCTGGCGTTAGTAATCCCCTGGTTTACAAATACTTTGGTACGCGTCTGGAGCTCCTACAGTCGCTACTGCAGCGCGAATTTGATTTATTTTATGGCAGCCTTTTAAGGCGACTAAATCGTACGGAAGATTTTGTTGCCGTTGTGCATATTTTTGTCAGTATTAATTTCGACGAGCACTCAAATGGTAAGATTTTGCCGACCCTACTCAATTTGCCCGATGTCGCCGAAGTACTGGGTACTGCAGGCCCAAAAGCACAAAATAAAGTGGGCAATATCTTGATTGACAACATAATGGATGTCTATGGTGTGACACGCAAAGAGGCTAGAGTAATGGCGAAAATATCTTCTGGCGCCTCCCTTGCTGCTGCAGATAACTTTAGTATTTTCGGCGGCAATCGCAAACAGACTATCGATTCTGCGGTGCAGTTTATTCTTGGTGGTCTGGCGACATTTAAAAAATAAGCCGCTGAATCTTTATTTTCTCTCCGTTTCTTCTCTAACTGTCTAATCTAAATGCTCGTTGTAACACCCATCCATCGAGATTCTTCGAGAAAGAAACCATTGAAATAACGACCGTTATTGGCACTTTTATATTTGCTCTTCAAAATAGCGTTAACAGTTTATTCGGCTAACACAATTACATGCTTTTTATAGTTGCGGTTGAGGATGGGTCATTCGAGGTGTTCTGCTAGCCTGTATTGTGGGTAGACAGCCTATTGGCTGAGGTTAATTTTATTAATTACTGGTTGCCAATCGATTGACGCTATGAGGCCAATATACGTTTAGGCTGGTCCATATTTAAGTATAATATTTATATAGTTAAGTTGACGAAATCAACCGTTAGCGGTATTTTGAGCACCCTATTTAAGTGCCAGCAATAGCACCCAATCGATCATCAGCGT